>Ga0209536_100001666_pt1 | contig 36406 bp, 52 predicted proteins | sample DeeMarSeWOR28_12_FD_187461 | JGI IMG/M metagenome (GOLD analysis project Ga0209536, IMG submission 187461) | Marine sediment microbial communities from White Oak River estuary, North Carolina - WOR-2-8_12 (SPAdes) (version 2) | ecosystem: Environmental > Aquatic > Marine > Intertidal zone >...
AGGAAATCAAAGACGTTACGGGCGCGAATACTGTAACCCGCAATGATAATTTTCAAATGGAGTTTGCTTTATGATTTATGTAATTTTGTTTGGGCTTGCTGGATTGTGGATTTGCGGAGCGGTTGCCCTCGTTTGTTTGATTGGGTATGCCGCGCAAGAAAAACGGAAACGTTACCCCGTCCCGCCTTGTACCCCGAGTCGAAACCCATTAACCCGGGGGGTTGTTTACTGGGACGTTTCCCGCAAAGCTCAACGGGAGCGGGATTGGTTTGAGCGGTTGCGGGAATACTGGGACCAATTCAACGTTACCCGCGAATTTCAAGGGCTCTCAACCTCCCCCCCTCCGCCCTCGCGTATCGGGGAGGGGGTCCCCCATAGAGTAAACGAGGACGGACGGAATAAAGAAAATGTACGTTGATGCGTCCCGCCTTGGTTCGGTTGTTGCGTTTTGGGTCCTTGCCGCGTTATTCGGGTCCCTGGGTTGGGGGGTTAAGAGCTTGCCCGATTGGGTAAGGATGCTTTTACAAATCCTTGCAATTCTTTTTGTTGTAATCGCGATTATTACAACTTTGGATTGGTCAACCCATCAAGCAACCGCTCGGATGAAAGAATACAATTATGCGCGGACCTCCCACGCGGTACAACTGGCAAGCGCGCTCAAGGGCTTAACAATTCGCCAAACCGAAATTGTTGCCCGTTATGATGTTTTGGAGGCGCGCGGTTTAATGGGGGAGGACGGGCGGATTGCTTGGACCATTGCCGCGCCCGGGGGGGATATACCCCTTGCGTTTATCCAAGATTTTTTAATCTTGTCCAAGGAAACCGCGCCGTATCTTTTCCCCATAAGGGAGCATGAGGAAATCAAAAAGCGGTTTGAATGGCGCAACGCGGAATCAATGGCAAAAGCAACAACCGATTTGTTTATATATACCCTGGGTTGGGCGGATAAAGCAACCGGACCTTACCCCGCAAAGCTCAACCGCTCCCTTGATTGGGTTTTGCCCAAATTCGGGGTTAATTATGAGGAGTCTTAAAATGCCCGATTTTATAACGCAAACAATGTTTATGTGTCAATCTTTGGAAACCGCATACCTTTTTGATAATGAGGAGCAAGAGGAAATGAATCTTTGCGGTTGGCATCAATTGAGCGGACCGGAAAAACTTGATAAATCTGCAACCGTCCCAGTTTGCCCGCGTTGCGGGGGTCCCGTTGTCTTGGTAAAGGTTGCAGTATGATTAAAATATTTTCTTATGGCGGGGGAGTTCAATCAACTGCCGCGCTTGTATTGCAAACCCAGGGGAAACTTGAATTTGATAAGTTTGTTTTTGCAAATGTTGGGGATGATTCGGAAAACCCCGAAACTTTAAAATATTTCCGCGAGGTTGCATTGCCATTTGCCAAGAAAAACAACGTTGATATTGTTGAGGTAAGAAAGACAACAAGAGGCAAAGAGGAAACCTTGTTAAATTATATGTATCGAATCGAAAAAGGAATTGCAATTCCCTTACGCATGAATGGAAATGGAGCCCCAGGAAATCGAACTTGCACAAACAATTTTAAAATTTATCAAATTGAAAAATATGTTAAATCCCTGGGAGTCAAAAAATACATTGCGGGTCTTGGTATCTCAACGGATGAAATACACCGCGCAAGGTCGGAGGAATGGACCCAAACAATTTATAAAAACCTTGAGGTAAAACGGACATATCCACTAATTAAATTGAATATTTCCCGAAAAGATTGCAAAGCAATAATTAAAAATGTTGGACTCCCCATTCCTCCAAAATCGGCATGTTGGTTTTGCCCGTTTACACGTCATCTTGAATGGGTTGAAATGCGGATGCAAAACCCGGAAAGATTTGAAAAAGTTGTTGAGATTGAAAAAATGATGCAAGAAAAACGCAAAAAAATAAACAAAGACCCGGTTTGGTATCATCCGTCATTAAAGCCTCTTGAGGTTGCGGTTGGGTTACAGGAAAATTTCTTTGATGAATTGGACAACTGCGAATCGGGTTATTGTATGATTTGAGGTTATCAATGACCAACCAAAAAACCCCTATATTTGTTAATTCTGTTGTTGTTGGGCATGTTGACGGGAAATGGTTTATTAAGCGGATTTACGGGAGCAAGCATTTTCTAAAATCCCCCCGAGCAATCGCGCTTGATATAACATCTTTGGAGGATGCGGAAAACGCGGGAGCGGAGCAAGTTTTTGTAACGGACATTGATACCGGGAAACAATACCGGGCTCCCATTCAAAGAATATTTGAAAAGGGAATCAAGATTGACAGGGGTTTTAATCTTCAACTTGCTTTGCTTATGGATGATTGGGAAACTACGGACCCCAGGGGACCCCAACAAGGGAGGTTTGATATATGAAACGAAAACCGGGTATAAGAGTCATTTTATGGAATCGGTTGCGTATTTGGCGATTTGAAATTTTATATAACAAAAAGGGCTTACAAATATATTGGTTGTCAAATTACAAATATTTTGAAAACCTTGTAAAATTCGATTATGAATATGCAACCCCATTATTAAGAATAGGGGAGCAAATATAATAAGACAAAATATGTATGCTTTTGATAAGATTTTTTATCGTAAACAAAAAAAGAGGAGTCAATTGATTATTCCCCAGGGACCTTTTCAATCGGTTTGTAATTCAAACCTGGGACAATGCGGTTGCCCACAATGGTAATCATTGGCTCAAGGATTACCCCATGCTTTTTACAAACCTCTTGGACCTCCGCCGCGCAAGCCCGCGCCCGCGCTTGTAAGGCTTGCTCCCGCATCTTATTTATTTCGTTTATTTCTAAGATTGGAAACCCATTCCCCGGATTTAATTTGTCGTTTCCGCTCATTGATTTCCTTCCTTTTCCTCATGGTCCGCATTTTGGCGCGCAAGTTGCGCCGAATTATTCTTTGCGCGTCAACCCATATTTGCAAAGTTTCATGCTCGGTTTTTCTTGCAATTTTTACGCGCAACTTTTCAAGGTCCTCAAAATCGGGCTCCCCGTCCGCCTTATAAATTGCTTTGATTATCTTTTTGTAATCGCGCCCGTCAATGTCATCGGGCAAGGTTTCAACCGCGTCCCAAAATTCATCAAGGGAATATTCCCCAAGTTGCAATTCCCGTATTTGGTCTTTCAATTTTACTTTGCTCGGATGCGCCATTTTTACACTATGTTTACCGTTACCGATTCGCCCAGGGTAATCCCATCATTCACATAAAGCAATTTTGGACTACCAACCGCGCTTGCTTTACCGACTTCAACTGTTCTTACTTGGATTTGTACGTTGCAAGCGTTGTTGTCCGTTCCCGCGGTATCCCGGTATTGGATAAGCAAGCGTTTGTTTGCATTATCAATTTCCGCTTGCCATTCTTTCGTGTTATCAGTTGGGTAAACCTTGGTTAATGTCTGCGTTACAATGTTCATTGTCCCTTGAGTATTTGCAATGACCCCCTCAAGTTTCCACGCGTAAAAATCCGCAAGGACATTTTCCGCGCCCGCAATCAACGCCTCAAAATACCAAAGCGTATTTTCAATTAAGGGATATTGGTAACCCGTTACCCAACTTGATGACCAACTTGCAATTAATTCCTCTTGGGAAATTAACGAGCATTGATTCATTCCTTGATAGGGGTCCGCGCCCGCATTATAAGAATTTACCCCGTTGCCCCAAACAATCCGCCCGTTGAAATACCCGTTGCCCGAATCGTCATTGCTTATGGTTTCCTCGCCAATGTGCAACCCCCCAAGTTGGTAATCCGTATAATGACGGTAACCAAATTGCATTATCCATTGGGTCGGGCTTGCCCCGCTCCCCAATAAATCGTTTTGCTCCCCAACCTGTAAACTACTCCAAACGTCCCCTTGGGTCAAACAATTGATTGCCGCGTATTGCCCGGTATAAGTTGGGTAATCTGAAACCCCAGTTGCGGTTAAATCGTTGTTTTCCCCAACCGAATACCCTCCAAAAGTTTCGTCAATAATATCGTTGTTTGTACCAAAAATAAAAATATAATTGCCCTCCTCTATATCGTGATTTTCCCCAAAAGCAACAACCGCATATTGTCCGCCCGAATACGCGCCCGCAACGTCAATATCAATTGCAAACCCGTAACCCAAGCAAAGATAAGAATATTGCCCCATATCAACCCCCGCGCCTCCAAGGACAACGGAATAATCCGAGCCCGCAACAATTTTATTGTAATTCCCGGTCAAAATACCGGAATAATCCGAGCCCGCAACGTCATTTGAATCGGTCCCCGTAAGTTGCAAGTCAACAACGTCCGCGCCCCGGTTCCCGGTCCCGTCCTCTTTTGCCCATTTTGTACCATGTATCCATGTAAAACCATCATCAACATTTCCCTTGATACCCTCCCCTAACATATCCCGAATCGTTTTCCTGATTAAGGGCTCAAGCCTTTTATAAAGCCCAGTAATATTATCCATGCTCAACCCTCGCGTATTGTAAAATCAAAGGGATTCAAAACGTCCCTTGTTTCCATTATTCTATAACCGCGCTTTGGGGAATACTCCGATTCCTCAATAAAAAAATGAGTCGGGTTGCTTATGCGCGTTGTGTTAATTGTATCGGGTACAACTCCCTTAAGCCTTGTCCAATTCCCAACCGGGCAATCCTCGGGCAATATTGGGTTGTCATATCTATCCGTTATCTTGCCCCAGGGGTCAATTTTATAATCCTCGGACCATTGCGCGGGCTCCTCGTAAATGCGGACCCTCCGCAAATCCGAAATTGTTGCAAGCAACCTCCGGTTGTTGCTTGTCCCCATTTTTAAAAGTTGCTCAATCTCATATTGCGCGGTTGCCTCCCCGTCCCTGTAAGGGGAGGAGTTTACCCCGCTTGTATCCTCAACCTCATAAGATTCAATAAACTCCCCATGCGAATCAAAAGCGTCCGTTATTTGGGTTGTTGATTCCAAATCGCCCAGGACCCGAAAATTAAAATCCCTGTCATAAGGTTGAATCCAACTTGAGGTTGATGTTTTATATAATTTTATTCCCCCGTCTTGATAACCGTCCGTTGTTGTACCCTCAATCATAAAATAATTGTCCGCATCAATTCCCCCCGACCTTTGGATATGAATCCAATAAAGCGTTGAATCCGCCAAGGTTTGAGGGGTATCAAGCGTAAAGGTTACCCAATTCGAGTATGTTTCAACGTTCGCGCCCGCAATGTCATCGGTCCCTGAAAGTTGCGCGTTTGGCGCGTTCCCCGAATCACTATAAAGGGCAACCTCAAGGTTATCGGTTGGCGCGCCAACTTTCCAAACGCTCAACTCAATCTTGCTTGCAACCCATGAGGACCCGCTTTTATTTTGGAAACTTTGCGCGGCTCGCGGTCTGTCATCCTCCCCGATTTCCCGCCCTCCCCAGGTGTCATTTTCCTCATAAGCAATTTTACCTTTATCGTTCGCGTAATACCTCCAACCCAGGGTATCCCACCAACCCCCGCACTCAATTCGGGCAACCGCTTGTTTTCTTACCTTGCCCCATTGGGGAGGGGTTGGGCTCGGGTATTTCCGGTTTTCAAGTTGTGTATCTTGAAATTGAGCAACTTGCGTTGCGGTTATCTCATGCGCGGTTAATAATAATTCCTTGGTCCCATATTCCGCGGTTGAGGTTGCATCCGAGTCCCAAGTTGTTGTAAACCGCTCCCCATTTTCGGTATAAGCAACTGCAAGTTTGTTTGACATTGAATCAAGGGAAATTCCGTATTCGATTCCATGCTCCTCGAATATCGTTACCTTATTGATGAAACCCCACCAAACCCGCTTGCCGCGTTCCTTATGAAAGATATAAACCGGGCAACGCAACATTTCAACAAACTCGAATAATTCAAGTTGGGACCCGGTAGCAATCAATGACGCGTATTTTGGACCCCCAATCGCATTTTTTGTAAACCGCTCAACCTCCAATGTTTCCCAATGGACCCGGGGATATTTACTAAAATCCCGCTTTTCAAAGGATACCGTAAGCATCTTAAAAGGTCCTTATCCTTGGGCGATAAATAACCGTAACGGATGCGGTCCGGTCAATGTCCGCGGTATTTGCGGTAATCGAATGTTGTGTAAATTGTATTCGATGATTTTGGTTTGGCATAAGCATCAACGGACTCCCCTCCGCAACCAAATTATTTACTTGCTCCCCTGATATTTCCTGGTAAAAGGTTTCATCAATCCCGTCATCAACAAGAATTGAGTTTTGAGCAATCCCGTCAAGACAAACAAACTTGCGCCAACCGTCCAAAACAACCATTTGTAAAACATCAAGGTTTATAGTTTCATCGGACCCGCTTACAGATTGGGACCAAAGTTTTAATGTTAAATCGGTTGGAGTCCCGCCCTCCAATCGAAACGGGGGAAGTTGAAACGTTGCAAACTCGCGCCATAAACGCGATATTGCCTCATAAGTATCATCAAATTGAAACCAACCGGACTCCCATAAAATATTAGTATCATAATAAATTTTTAACGCATATCTGCAATTTGTTATATCCGTCCCGTCCCAAAACCGCATTATTGCCCGAACATAAGCCCCACGCGCCGCGTTAAGCATCCCGCTTGGTAACGTCCAAGTACAAAGCGCGCTTGCGCTTCCGGACAATACATTATAAGCCCGGTATATTAAAGAGCTTGCGCCCGCATCAACCGTATTACTCCCCCCAGTACAATCCTCAACCTCAAGCATATAACCAAATTGCAACGGGGTTGCCAACCGATTCATACCAACCCAAACCGTTTCAAGGTCCGCGCCCGCGTCCGTATTGGTTACCTTTAATTTAATCGGGGTTGGCTCGGTCCCCCCAATATTACTTGAGGAAATATCAACGTAATTTTGCACATAATAAATTTTTATTGCATCCCCCGCGGCCTCATTTACAACGGTTTCCTCATAAACTGTTAAAGTTGTTGAGCTCGCGGTTGCAATTGTATAAATCCCGTCATTGCTTGTTGAGCCCCTCAAACTGATAATATCGCCCGCGGAAAATACCCCAAAACCCGAGCCCGAATCCGCAATGGTATCGGGCGCGGTAAACGAAACCGTATTATTACTAAACGCCTCCCCGCCCATTGGATTCTTAATTGTTACCGAAGTCCCCGACCCTGATTGATTCTCAATGGTTAAGGTTGTTTCGGTATTCGCCTCCCAGTAATCCCGCCTTGTAAATATCAAAAGAAATTCCCCGGATTTGGTTGCCCAAATTGCACCAAGCAACCGTTTCGGACCCTCAATGCTCCCCGCGTCCTCCGATTCGCTCCGCCTTACGATTTCGGACCTGTAAAGCGTTGATAAGGAATCGGGTTGAAATTTTATATATACCTTGTCGCCAACCCCGGTATCATATCTTGATTCCGCGTTCCTTAAAGCCCGCTCAATATTTTCAATTGCAGTTTGGAAATTTGCCGCGCTTGAGGATTTTATAAAAAGCCTTATCCGTTCCGTAACAATCCCGCCCTTGCCCGCCTCGGGGACATAATCCAAAAGGATATAATCCCCGCTTGTCAAGTTGATTGTTGTTGACCCGTAAATAATTTGTAAGGTATGCGCCATTTATTTACCTGTATTCTTGAATCCTGCTTGCCAGTTTCCAAGCAAACTCCTCAAAATCCATATCGGACACAATTTGAGCCCCGGGGATGCTTACATTTATATTTGTCCCTGGGGGAGTCTCCCCTTGAGGGGTAACCGTTACAGTTTCCCCCCGGGTTGCCATAAAATTAACCGGGACCCTATCAATGCCCGGGCTCCCCTCAACAAGGAATTGCCCGCCGAATTGCATTTTTACTTTATTGTGTACCAAATGATTATAAACAAAATAAGATTGCGTTTTTGCAACTGAAAAAGTATATACCTTGCTCTTTCCAACACAAGGAATTATCCCTTTGATTTCATCAAATCCGCCCTCAACAAGCATAATTTTATTTTCTTTTGTAAGGTCCCGGGTTTCAACCCAACCCGCTTTTATATCAAACCAAGGATGCTCCGGGGAGCAAATAAAACTTGAGTCGTTGAATATAACCTCAAGTAAATCATCCCGCTCAAATTGGAATATTTCCGCTACCTCATTCATTACAGGTTTTTCAAGGTTTTCATCATAAGACCAAACCAAATCCCCAACCTTGATTTCCTCAATTACCTTAAACCCGGAATAAATGTTAACGAGGGTCCCAGGGGCAAAGCAACCCCCGCCTCCCCCGTCCCCCTCGTCTTTCTTGTCGTCTCCCCCATTGTCCCCGCCTCCCCCGGGTATTTTCTTTAAATCATCAAGCCCTTTAACATCAAGCTCAATTGGGATATAAATACTTTCGGGTAATAAGTCAAATTCGTTTCCCAATTCAAGCAAATCATCAACAACGTCATTTACCGCGGTCCCTTGGTCCTCCCAATCCCGCTCAAGACGGGCAAGGGCAAGTTGAGCCTTGACGGTATCGGAGTCAAGTCCCCCAATCTTGGTTGCAACCTCAACAAAGATTGACTCAAGCTCGGGCAATTCCTCTTCACTCGCCTTTTTATAAGCCTCGTTAAGATGCTCCATTGCCTCCGCCGCGAGTCTCGCGTCCGTTACCTTTTGCAAGGACAACGCAAGGTTGCGGGTCTTTTGCTCCGCCTCCCCCGCCTCTTTATTGGTTGTCTGCAATCCCTTGTTCCAACCGTCAATTGCGGTATCCCCCATTTCAAGAGCTTTATTTAAAGCAAGTTGCGCCTTTTGCGCGTTATATTCCTCCTCGGTTAAACGATAAAAATAAATTGGCATATCTTTAACCGCGTCCCGGTATTCCTCAATCGTATTTGTTGACTCAAGAAATCTTTGATTTTGCTCTTTGGTTGCATCAATTACCGCAAATATCCCGTCAAGCCAAGGATTCGCGCCCTCCGCAACCCAGGTTGCAAACCCAACTTTCAAATCATCCATTGTTGCATTAAAACGGTCCAAACTTGAGGTTGCATTAAATCCCGCTTCATCAAGCGCGTTAAGTTTTCCTTCCGCCTCCTCCATTGTCGCAATAAGGAATCTTGTTTGACGGTCCGCCTCCGCAATGCCGTCATTTGCAAGTTCCTCCATTCGTTCCTTTACTTTCGCGCCTGAAATCCCGAACGTATCAAGCCTTAATATTGATTGGTTGGCAAGCAAAAGGGTAAATTCCTCAAACGCCTCTTTGGGTCCCTTACCCATTGTTGCCCCAAGCGTTGTTGCAATGCGGGTCAATTTCGCGGCTTCATCCGCGTTTTCCGCAAGCCCCATTGACAATAAACGGGTTGCGTTTTGCATCGCGTCCATTTTTGAGATTGTCCCCCCGGTTGCATCTTGGACCGCGTTTAACATTTCCTCCGCCGCGCGCCCTCCGCCCGCGTACGCTTTAAGGGCAACCTCGGACCGTTGCGCGGCAATCCCCATTTCGTAAAGCTCGGGCAATGCTTTGATTGCGGACATTCCCAAATTTACGATTTGGTTACCCGCTCCGAGCATTACCCCATCAAGAATAGAAAATTGACTCCCGGTCTTTTCGCCTTGTTTCCCCAGGTCCTCAAGGTCATTTTTAACATCCTGGGACCCGGTCCCTTGTTTTACTACTCTTAAGATAATATCAAGTAAGGATTTGGACATTATTTGCGCCTTGGTTTATAACTGGGATGCTTTGCGCGCCATTCCGCAAAGTCTTTATCAACCTTTTTCCTATGCTCAACAAACCCCGGTAAATCATAAAGTAAAGCCCGGACCAAATCAATAAAATCATTTGGTAATTGGTCAACGTCCCAGGGAGCAACAAACGGACCCCCAAGCGCGGTATTGACCATTCTTGCAATTTCAATATTGGATACCTCCGGGTTGCTTGTGTAACCGCTCCGAGCGGTTTGCAAAAGGTCTAATTCAATTTTTTTTTGTAATGCTCCCGGTATTCTTGGAGCATATTAAAAGACCGTTTTTGGATAAACTCCCACAAAGCGGGGTCATCCTCAATCAAGTTTTCGGCAAGCTCTTTAACCTCCGCCTGGGTCCAATGGGTTTCCTCGTTTTCCGCTTGACTCCAGTTGTCCGCAAGCCAAGCATAATATTTGTCATTGATTGACTCAATGGTCCCGGTAATTTGTTTCAATTTCTCAACATTGTCCGGGTCCGATTCTTTGAGCTTGCCAAGCGCGGTATTGAGCCCTTGTCTTATCGTTTCCCGCTCTTGCAGTTTTTCTCGGGTTGGATTAACCCAAACCTGGATTACCGCGCCCGCATACTCGGGAGCAAAATCCGCAAGGTCCAAAGGTCTTACAACTTTTTTATATTGTATTTTCATCATTTGACTCCTCTTTGTGTTGCAACAAATTTTGAGCCGGTTCAGCTCGGGTTGTCAATTTATATTGCGCTTACATCGGTTGTAACGGTCAACTGCAAGAGCTTTGCTCCGGTTTGGTCATAATATCCTTGAAACGTTGCGGTATGCAAGTTGTTTCCGCGGTCCTCTTGACCCATCGGGGTTACGTCAACCCATGCCCCGCCAATGTCCAAAATCATGGAATGATTATCACCAACCCCGATTTGCGCGCCCGTAACCTGTAAGCGTAACACTTGCAAACTCGCGGCTTGAAAAGCGTCAAAGATTGCATCCGCGTCGGAGTTGCCTTCAAAAACAAACGTACCCCTAACGTCAAGGTATTCCTCCGCGTGATTGTTGAAATATTTATTTGCATCCCCCGCAAATATCCATTTCACGCCCGTTAATATCTCAATGTCATAAGAGCGGAGCAACCCGGTCTTTTGGGTCCCGCCAACCCCCGCCCAGGTTGTATCAAGATAAAAACTTGTTACTTTCGCGGCCATTAATTCCGTTGATGGTAAGGACAACGCCCCGGTAAAGGTTGTTGTTGTCCATTGACGAGCAAAGAAATCCGCGTCAATGTTTACCGGGCTCCCAACCCCATCTTGCGCGATTTCGCCCGCAATGCGGTAACGGTCAAACATTGTATACTCACATTCATAAGCCTGGACATCATCCCCCGCCTCAAGCGTTATTGAATCCGGGTCATTGGTTGCGGTTAAGCTCGGGGTAAAGGTCCAAAGGTAATCCCCCTCGGACGGGTTTTGCTCAACCGGGGTAACGTTGCCCTTGATACCGCATGAAAAGAGCATTGGTAATACCTGAAAATAGGGAGGGTGGTCATTGTCCCAACTCAAGGTATTCCTTACCAAATATTCATACAACTGGGGACCTTGCGCGCTCCGCGCCTTGACCCCCGCCATATCCATAGGGAATTGCGCTTGACGGTCCGGCAAAATCGGCATTGGCGCGGCTAAAAGCATTGTATCCGCGGCAACCGCGGTCCCGTTTACCGATTCAAGTCCCCATTGTAATTTCGAAAATGCTCTACTTCCCATTATTCTTTACCTCCGCTTTTGGGCTCGGGTTTTACCTCTTGATAATTCCCGTTTTTTATAGCCTCTTGTAATATTTCCAATACGCCCAGGTATTCCGCCTCCGCGTCGGTTATCTCATGGGGCAACCCGGGGACTCCTCCGCCCTTGCCAACAAATTTATATTTTTTCGCCATTGTTTTACCTCCGTTAAATACTTGGTGTGTAATCCCCGGTTACGTTTTCTTTAACATTCCAATAAACAATAAAACCGAGTCTTGGTTCATCCGCTCCGCCATAAGACAAAGCAACCGGACCCTCAACGCTTGCGCCCTCCTCGCCTCTTAGCAAAAAATGGTCAACGGTCCCGTTAAGTTTCATGCTCCCCGCCGCGGCATTGCGTATTCGAGCAATAAAGCGGATTGCCTCCGGTATGTTTGCTTTGCTTGCATTATCAAATAAATGGAATTCGGTTTGCCCTTGCCAGTAATCAATCAAGGGACCCCCAAGGGAATATTGACTCGTTACATCGGTTGGGTATGTAATCGCGCATGGGGTAAACTCAATTGCCTCGGGAAATTCGGCAACCTCAAAGACCCGGAAACTTTTGACGGTCCCCCCGCGTCCGTCATCAATTTCCCAAAGTTTTGTGATTTCATCAATCCAACTTTCAATTGCCAACGCTCAAATCCTCCGTAATCCTATCAAGGGCAAGCATAAATTGTTGCCTGATATACGCGCCCGATTTCCGATAACCTTTTTGCATAAATCGCCTTCCCTTTATCCCTTTTCGAGCAATGGACCGGGCGATTACATAAGCAACCCCAGGGACCTTTTTTTTGGGGACCTTTAACCTTATTTGTACCCACCTATACAACGCGGACGGGGGAGGCATTTTACCGGGACGCCTCCCAAACTCCATTACCGCGGGGTATTCCTCTTTTTCAAGCGTTGAGCCAACTTTACCAACAATGTTTGACCCGTAACCCGAAACCTCGGATTTTATTGAGCCCTTAAGCCTCCCAGTTACCCCGGTTGGGACAAGCGGGACAATTTCCGCTTGCAGTTTGAAAACGGATAATTGCATTGCGCGCCTTAAATGCTTATCCGTAATATCATCAAACATGGTAAGTTTGGCAACCTGGGCGGAAATATCTTGCATATTCAAGGAATACCCAACAAGGTTTTCTCCCGTCTTGACTCCCTGTAACCTCATTTGCCAAACCTCCGCGGTTTCATGTACTCCGCTTTTACCCGGTCAAGGACCTTGTTGGGAAATTCATCCATATAAAAGACTTCGCCCAATTCAATGTTTGCAGTTTTGCCCGCATAATTGGAGTCCTCTTTGCCGCGCATCAAACTCGCCATTTGCTTACATAGATATTTAACGTCAAACGGTACAACGTAACGGGATACCGTTTTACTCGTATGAGCCGCGGCAACCGTCCCATTTGCTCCGCGCTCAACGGTAAAAGTACGATAAATGTAAATGTCCGTTGTGTCCGCGTGGGTTGTCCGCTTGGTCTTATTCCAACCCCGAGTAACATATAAATCATTTCCTTGAATGTCCAAAATCCGCATTTGCTCAAAATCGATTTTGATGATTTCGCCAATGTTAAACGCGGTCCCGTCCCCGGTTGTTATGTCCTCCTCGGACGCGTCCAATGCCTCCGCAAGGTTTACATTTGAATCGGTTGCGGACCCGTAACCCGTTACAAATTCTTGCTCAGTTTCCACAAGTAAAACCGCGCCCGGGTATATCTTGCTTGCATCATCAACAACCATTGCCGCGGTTGAATTATCCGCCTGGGTTGTTGTTGCTCCGGTATCCTCAGTTTCGGAATACAAACCCCATGAGCCAACAATTGCAACAATGTCCTCCTCCCAGGTCCAAGCGTTGAGGGTAAGCGCGTCCGGGTCAATCCTTATCCGCGTATAAGGTCCGTTGTCATACCATTTATTTCGGGGGTAAAGCAAGTAATCCGTTGTGTCCAATGAGTCCCCGTCATCGGTAATACTCGTTACGCTTAAGATTGGGTCAACGGTTAAATCAATGTCCCCGGTCCCGTCAAACCTCTTTGTCCCAACAATCGGGGTAAAGTTTCCTATATTCGTTTCAATCCATTGGGACGCGGAGCGGACAAAATCAAGCAAGTCCCCGGGCTTATCGGCTCCAAATCCTTTAACGTCCTCAATCGTGCAATATGCCCGCGTCATTTCTCGTAATCCTCAAGCCTCTTAACTAATTCCGCTTTTTTCCCAACCTGGGGGAGCCCACGCGCGGCAAGCTCAATTTTCAACTGGGGGACGGTCATTTTTTTGTAATCGGGGGTTAAGATTGCTTTATGAGCCGGGGGAGCCTCAAGACCTTTTACCTTAAAACAACCGGGCGCGTCATTCATTAAAAATTCCGCGTGTAATGGGTCAACCTCAATTTCATCCCCTTTTTGGTATCTTTCCATGCGGTTTATATATTCGGATATAACCAAAAGTTTCGTCATTTACAACCTCCGATAAAAACCAAATTCGCCCTCGGGGGGGACAATGCGGTTTGCATCAAGCCAAACCTGAAACGGTTTTGAATGGTCAAAATGTTGGGGCATTGTGTCTTGTTGCCCAAAGTTGTTGTGAAAATAAAAAAGCCCGTCCGGTTTCAGTAATGCAAGCCATTTATCAAGCGTTGTCATCAATTCACCCGGATGAATATGCTCGATAACATCAACCGCAACAATCAAATCATATTTGAGCCCAACATTAATATAATCTTGATAGCAAGTATGGTCCCAAAGCAAAACGTTTTTATCATCCTGAAACCGGGTCATCATAAAATCACGTAATACCCCGGGCAATTCATAAACGTCAACCTGATTTGCTCCCCGCAAAACCTCAACCTCCCCGCCAATACCCCCGCCAACTACCAAGACCTTTTTATCCTTTATCTTTCGCAAGGGGTTTATGATTTGATGGTAAAACGGGGAAACATTCCATGCCAGTAAATCATATAAATATCCGTTTTCCTCGCGCCCGTAAAACTCGCGGTATTCCTCGGGGGTTTGCGGGTTTGCTTGCTCGAATGCGTTGCGGGTAAATTCGGTTCCCTTTACCGCGTAAGCAATAACATCATCCTGGGGGACCCCGGTAAAATCGGATATAAGCTCAACCAATGACAGGTAATCTTGCCATTTATCCCAAATGCCCGAAATCCTGATTTGCTCTTGATAGGTTTGCCAACCCGTTACAACCCGGGAAATATGCCCCGCTTTTACGCTCGTTGTTGAGCCAATCTTAAATTTGTATTTACCCCCCGCCTCCCTTGAAAATGCCATATCTTCACTTGTCCCCCCATGCCTCGGATACCAAAACCAATCAAACCGCTCGAGCGGGACCCCTGGGTTGTCATTCAAGATAGTTTCAAAAACCTCCCGCCTTATCAAAACGCAATGCAACCCAACTGCCGCGGTTGTTTCGGTAAAGTTGTCTTTCCAAACCAAGCATTGCATCAAATCCCCGAGCGTTGATTCCTTAAACCAAATTGCCTCCGGGGGGAATCCCCGCCTTGTATAAAATGCCTGGAAAATGTCAAATTCAAAACCCTCGGGGACGGTCCGCAAGTCCTCAACGAAACCGGGACCAAATGACGCGTCCGAATCCAAAAAACAAAGGGTATCGTTGTTGCTCCGCAAGAATCCCCTTACAACCTCATTTGCCGCGGTATGAGCAACCCGGTCCTTGGCAATGATAAACGAGTCCCCCGTCCTCAACCCGGTTGTTATCAAATGGGACCAATCGGTTACAAACTGGGACTCAACGAGTTTTTCAAGACGCGTTGCAACACATATTGAGCCCCAATCAAGGGGAGCGGTTGCTTGCTCTTTGTTTACCTCATAATCAACTTTTGTTTCCATAATCTTTTGACTCCTCTTTTTCGAGCGGGGGAATTGGAGGAGGAGGAGTCCAAACCTCCGCTTCCCCCGCTCTACCAAATAAGCGCGCCGGGGGTTGCGCTTAATTTGGGTCTAATTGGACAAACAACAACGCGGTAAAGTCATTGGTATTTGTGGGAGCCATATTGGTAGTACTGGTATATGAAATCCCCAAACCCTCGCCCGCGGAAAACGTCAAAACGCCCGGGCGTATGCTTGCATAACTTTGTTGTGTGTTTGCGGTTGATAGGACGGGCGCGGGGTATCCCGATTGTGCAAATTCGGTCCCGTCTTTTTGCGCCCGGAAAGTTGCGGAATCAACTGTAACCTCCGCGCTTGCCTGTACTGAAATACCAACAACGCTCCCGCCCTTTGGCATGACAACCAATGTGTTTGTATAGGTTGCATCGCTCGCGGTCAAGTCGGTATTGGTTTGGTTTGTTACGGCATTTGCAACCCCAAAAGGAATTGCAATAATCCCGCCGTATTTACCCGCGTTAAATTCATCGCCCATTTTGTTTTACTCCTCGGTAAATGTTCTGATAAGCATTTGTTTATTCAATCAACCCAGGGTTACGAATAGTTAATACCATGTATGCCCGCGGTGTGGTCCTTACCCCGAGCGGTTGAGTCCCCGTTGTCTTGACAAGCAATTGCCTCGCGGAAACTCAACACCATGATATACAATCGTTTCCTGATATCGCGGTCAACCTCAATTAAGAGGTTGCGCTTAAAGCCTACTTTCCACATATCGCGGTGTACAAGGGCAATTTGCCCCTCGTCATTGCTTGCCGCGGTTGCGGAAACTTTACCATCATCCTCGGCAAGAGGCATGGATGCGGAAACAACAATTGGTATCCCGTCCATGCGGGCAAGCTCGCCCGTTAAGATGGTTGCTTGCGGTCCGTATTTGTCCAAGGTCCTTACATTGGTTAAGCTCAATAGGCTTATTAGATAAGTTTTGACATTTGTGATTGCCGCGATTCTCCCGGGGTCAACCCCGTACTTGCCCATTCGAGCAATACCCGCGCGCCATTCCGCGTCATCAAGAGTCGAGTCAACGTCCGTTGATTGCCCGGTACGGTCAACAAGGTAATAATGACGAATCCCGTCTTGTCCGTTGCTCAAGTAATACGAGTCGGTTGGAGGGGTTGCATCATCAAGGTTAATATTCCCGGTTGCGGTTGCGGTTGCATCGGCATTGAGGGCAAACGCGTCCATTGCCTCCGCTCCGCTCCGCCTCAACTCCTGGGTTAAGGTTGGCAAAACTGCAATAACCGCATCCTCATCAAGGTCATAAGCCCAGTTTACCTCCGCGATATTTTCAGTTGCGGTCATTGTGGATTTTGCGGTTGCGGGGTTTTGCGCGTCCGTTGCTTCCCCAACCGTCCCTTTTCTCCACGTTATAGACCCCCAACCAACCGGGAAGTCAAACGGGTCCGAGGGCATTGCAATCGGGGTCCCAAACAAACCAACAACTCGGGACATTAAGAAAAAATCCTCCCATAGAGTCGCGGCAAGTTCAGTTGGCACATATTCATCCCCCGCGCCCGCGGTGGTTGCATCAAGCAATTTTGTCATATCATCGGATAAGGGTTTTGCGCCCTTGGGGTCAAGCTCCCGCGCCCGTTTGATGAATTGCCCCGCAAATAAAACATCGGACAATTTGCGCCCGTAAAACTTATTTGCGCGGTCCTCAACGTAACCTTGCGCCTCCGCTTTGAAACCATCGGGACCAACCCAATCCCCTTTTCGGACCGGGGTTTTATCCTTTTGAGCGTCCGCTTTTTCTTGTACCAAAGCATCAACTTTCCCGCTCAATTCCTCCGCGAGTTTGTCAATGTCAATAGTTGTGCGGTCCTCTTTATGCTCTTTTACAACGGTTGTTAATTCTTGAATTGATTGAATCAATTCATCCTGTTTATCCGTCATTGTTAAATTCCTCCGTTAAGTCTTGTATAACATTTGATAAACTGTCAATTACCTCGGGGGGTAATTCCGTTTCACTCGCGTCGGGTATTGGTTCATTTGTGTTTGGTTCAACGTCATTATCCTCGGGTAATTCTGAAACGGGGTCATCTTGCTCCCCGTCATCATTCGTTTGTGTTTCCTTAAGCAATTCATCAAGCGTTTTAAGGGCAAGCCTCAACGCGTCTTGGTTTGCGGGTATTGTTACAATGCTTGACTCCAACATTTCCCATTTTTTGTAAACCCGTCCCCGTTGCAAGGGCTCCCCAGTTTCATCGGTACGCTTTTCCCATTCAACCGGGATAAACCCAACTGACATTGCATTTAAAAATCCCTTGTCCCATAAATCCCTTACAAGGTCCGCCTTGGCATTAATGCCCCGCTCAATAAACTGAAAGACCTTTTTGACTCCCTTACCCGGTATCAAGGAAACCTCAATTGCTTTTGCGACAACCGCGCCCGGGTCATAATAGTTATGCCCAAAAAGGATTACCGGGTTTTTATAATAATTGGTAAGGTCCGCGCCCTCCGCAAGTAATATATCCCCGTCCCGGTCAACTGATTCAGTTGAAACCATTGCCTCATAAATGCCCGCCTCGGGGTCAACCGCTTTTGATTCAATTACAAATGTTTTACGTAATTTAACGTTACCTTTTTCAATCATTGCGTTAAAAAACGATTCGGTATTTGCGTCATTCATTCCTCAACCTCCGGTATCATCACACATAAACAATTGATAATATTGCCCGGGCTCCCGTTTGGGTCCCCTGGGTATTCCAATTGCTCATTGCCAACAACAAACATTTCATTGATTCCAACTCTTTGGTTATGCGCCGCGGCATGTTCGTCGCGCGTCCTCCCTGGGAGCAATGCGGAAATCCATATTTTCTTTTTGACAACCTCGGATTGGTCCCATGCTTGTTGGTCCGCAAAGTTGCTTGCGCCCGTCATTGTTGTCCTTGCAATACGCTCCGTTTGATAATCCGATTTGCGCCCGCCAAAGAAATTATTGATACGCTCTTGCATTGACGGAATACCCTCCCCCGCAAGCTCGGACTCTTGGATTATACCAATTAACCCGTTCCATGTTGTATCATTTACCTTTTGGGCAACCGTCCTTAATATATGCTCAATGCCAGTCCTTACAAGGGGAGCGTCAACGTCAAAGAGTAAATCAATCCCGAGCCCGTCAAGCTCATTTTGTCCAACCTGGGCAACCGTCCCTGCAACTGGGGGACCAAAACGCTTTATAAATTCGTCAACCCATTGCTCAAAATCAAATAAGTCCTCGGGGGTTGGAATCCGCTCGGGCTCCCGGGATTGAAACTTGCCGCGCCCGTAAATGCGGGAATTGCGGAGCCTTGCGTTAATTTCGTTTTGTTGGTCTTGGAAATAACGCTTAAGGGCGCGCCTCATGGAGTCAACTTGCTTGTCAATTTGTTTTTGAGCCTTGCCCCAAATCGCCTCATGTTCTGCGCTTCCGTATTCGGGACCAATCATTTTATTTTTGGGGTCATTGATTCCCAGGTTATCAACCCGAGGAGTAACAAACGCGCCCGCCTCCGAAATCGGGACCAAATTAACGGGAATATATCCAATGTCCCCGCCCTCAACCTCGGGCAAACCCAACCCCAGGTATTCGTTAAGCTCATTGACGGGATACCCCCGGTTTGCCAAGCGGTCAAGTTGGTCAATCTTGCTTGTCTTGTCCTCTTGCAACTGGGGAATCATTGTCAAGTTGGTCCTTACCTCAAGACCCCGCTCAATCTTGTTGTTTTTGCGGAAAAAGCGGGTTAACCCGTCATCCCTGAAACGGATAAGCGGGACAAGCGTCAAGGTCCACAAAACCCGGTCCGCGGTGTCAAAGTTTTCATAAGTATCCCGCCCGTAACCCATGATTTCATCGGGGACCCCGAAAAGCGCGCCCACCTCGTCGCGGTTAAACTTGCGTTGCTCCAACCATTCAACGTCTTTGGGAGGAAATGAAAAGGGCTTAATATCTGTAACCCCGTCCTCAAGTATGATTGGTTTATGCAACCCCTCCCCGGTCCCATAATCCCGCATAAGCTCATTCATATATTCATCCCGCTCAGTTTTGGTCAAACCATTGGGAGCAATCAAAGCATAATCCGGGCGGGCTTGATTGCGAAAAAATAACCGGGTCCATGCTTGCGCCAATTGGTCAATGATAATACCAATGCGGACCGCGGTAATGGGAGCAAGCCCGCGCCAAGGGTTGAGCGGGTTATAAAACTTGAAATGTATAAACTCCTCCGGGTCAAGTATGTAATCCGGTCCGTAACCGTCATCAATCTTGTAACCCGCAACCTTGCGGTACCTTTTTCCTTTTTTCTCGGGTTTTACATGGAATATATGAGGCTCCCTGGGATACATTTCAAGGATTGCATTTTGCGTTTGGTTCATTACCAATTCAACCCCTTGCTCCCCGCCAAGCATCATATTAACAACCCATTCCCCCCAAAAATCCGCTTGTGACATTTCCTCATTGGGATAATCCAAAACGTCATTCAAAGGATGATTATCCTTGGTTTCGTAACTGTCCCCGGTTTGCTCAACAACATTTATATCAAGCGGAGCAATCGAATCCTTGAGGACCTTGATTGCTTTGTGTACCCAAGTTTGGGTTTGATAGAAATCCGCATTGCCCAAGAACGTCCCCCGAGCAACCCCCCGCTCCTCCCCGCTCATTATCCGCATGATTGGCAACCTCCATTGCAAATCGGGATGCAAATCATACAATGGGGAGGGGTTGGTTTGTTTGTTTACCCGGTCCGTTATTCGTTTCAATATACTCATAATTTAATACCCATTTCATAACCCTCGATTAATGCCGCGACAAAGTATTTACAAAGTTTAACCGTTGCCCCGGCAATTATCCCCAAACCAATCGGTATTAAAGCAAACAACCAACCAAGCGCGGATTTGATTTTTGTCAACGTTTGTGCCTCCCGCGTAATTTGTTGTAACGATTACCTGGGACCCCCAACTGATTCAAACGGTCATACCGTAATTTTCGTTTTACCCATTTCCGGGGTTGCTCCTCGGGGGTAACAATATCAATGTCAACCAATTCCCCAAGGATAACCGCGTCAAGTACATTAATTGATAAATCCCCGCCCGATAAAACCAAAACGTTTATTGCATCGGCAACCGTTACATTATCCGTTACCCCGATTTGCAAAGCATCCGGTAACAAGAGGCTTGCCGCGTCCGCAACCGTCAAACCATCAAGGGCTTGAATAAATAATAAGGTTGCAAGGTCAATTTCATCCGCAACTGTAACCCCGTCCGTTTCCGATATTTCGAGTTTGAGCGGGTCCAAGTTTGCCGCGTCCGCAACGGTAACCCCGTCCTCAACGTTGATATAAAGGATGCCCTCAACCGGGATTGATACGTTTACCGCATCGGCAACCGTTACCGCGTCCGTTTCAAATATCTCAATCAATAACGGGTCAACCTGGGCAATGTCCGCAACCTCAACCCCGTCCGTTACATCAACTTGCAACGGGGTCATTGTTACGCTTACAAATTCATCAACGGTTAACCCATCGGAAACATTGACATATATAACACCCTCAACCGGGAGGTTGACGTTGATTTCCTCCCCAACCGTTACACCCTCCGCAATCGCGATTTGCAACGCGTCCGGTAATGATACGCTTACAAATTCGCCCAGGTCAACATTGTCCGCAACGTCAATCCTTATGGGTATTTCAACGTTTGTAAACTCCCCGAGAGTCAACCCCTCCGCAATCGCGATTTGTAAAGCATCGGGCAAAATGACGTTGATAAATTCGGCAAGCGTTGTCCCGTCCGTAACGTCAATTTGTAAAGCATCGGGCAAGGTTACGTTGATGATTTCGCCCAGGTTTACCCCGTCCGTTGTACTGATTTCGAGCTTGATTGCTCCTACCTGGGCAATGTCCGCAACGGTCAACCCGTCAAGCTCGGCAATCTGTAAAGCTCCCATTTCGAGGTTAACGATTTCCGCGATTGTTACCCCGTCCGTTTTGCTTATCTCAAGTTTGATTGGGGCAACTGCAACGATTTCGGAAACGATTACCCCGTCCGAAACCTCAATTGTTAGGTTTGCCTCCCCTGGGATATTGACGTTGACAAACTCGGAAACGGTCAACCCATCGGTTTTATTTATCTGTAACGCATCGGGGAGGGTTACGTTAACAAACTCCCCCAGGTTGATGTTATCGGATACGTTTACCTCAAGTTTAATTGGTCCAATATTGACAAACTCCGAAACTGTAACCCCGTCCGTTTCCGATATTTCCAAATTGGATAAAATGACGTTGATGATTTCCCCAAGGTTTACCGCGTCCGAAACATTGATTTGCAGATTACCCAAGCGGACCGTTACCAATTCGCCAAGCGTTATCCCCTCGGTTTCGGATATAAAGGATTTGAGCCTTGCGGTTACTTGCTCCCCCAGGGTTACTCCGTCCGTTTCAACAATCCCGGCAAGTTTGGTTTCAACCGTTACGATTTCGTCAACCGTTACCCCGTCCGTTTCCGAAACGGATAAATCCCCGCCCAGGTCCAAAGTATTGAAATAAATATTGCTCCCGTCCGTAAATATGTACCCAATTTCATTTGAGCTTGACGGAGGTTTTTCAACCATTAACCGGGTATATGTTCCGGTTTCAATTGCTCCCCCATCGGTCCAACCGCTCCCGGTATTATAAATGTAATGAACGTCCGCGCTTGTATCTATATAAAATATATATTGGTCCGTCCCAACATAAAGCGCATCAAGTAAATATTGTCTATTGGTAGATACTACGTTGTAACCTGTATCCGATAAAGTATCAACGTCCGCGCCCTCATAAATGTTGTCATTATTATCCGCAAAAACAATCCAAGGGGTTGTGCCTGAAACGTCAATTGCCATGCCTGCACTTGCTTGGTCCGCAACCCCCTCATCCTCGGTTCCCCAGGTTCCGCTTGTCCGCTTGCGGTAATAACCGTCCTTATCGTTTGTTGTTTCAGTATAAGATGATGAACCACTATAAACAACGTGCGGGTCATCTGCGGTGTCAAGGACCATATCAACCATATTACAATGTTCTTGTATATCGGTTGCGCTTACTTTTTCTTGGGTTGCCCAAGATGCCCCGGTCCGGTTTGAATAATAAGGGTGTCCGTATGTTGTACCCTTAATTTTTAAACCCATTGTTGTTAAAACGTGAGGTTTGTCATTGCTATCAATCCAAATTCTTATATCCCCGTAAGTTGTAAATGCCAATAAACCATCAACAACAATACCAACTGATTCCCAAGACCCCAACCATGAATCGGTTCCGGTATCATATACCCGATAATAAAGAGGGGTTGCAAAAGGTAAACCAACAACAACGTGAATATCATCCGTTGAATCAATTGCCGCGTCCATTGCAGTAAATTCTTCATCCGCGCCAACAATGTCATTATCTGTAACGGTTGATTGCAATGACGGGGAAGTATCAACATTTTTATATATCCGAAATTCGGGGTATCCGTATGTCCCTTTTGTACCTCCCGGGACAATAGCATACCAAACCCCGCCCGAGGTTTTAACAACCGCTCCGCGCAAATCTAAACTTGCCGCGTTGATTGTGATTGCCATTATTCAACAACCTCAACAAACTTATATGAGCAATCGGGGAATTGCTCATGCCAGTATTTCGAGTCCTCAACCATCTTTGGGGGATGCGGTTTACAGGTTTGCTCCCAAATCCAATGATAGGTTGAGCCATAAAGCGCGCAAGTCATATCATCCTTTAAAAACGGGCATTGAGTATTTCCGGGTTTGTGCAAACCGTTTCCCCATTCATAAGGGTATTCAAGTCCGTCAACGATTGCAATCCCGCTCATTTGGATTTGCAACCGCTCCCCATCTTTGCCAGTTACCCCGCAAAGTTGCGATTGCGGGAAAGATTTATGATAGTCCTTTGCTTGCCAAGCGCGGTATTGCTCCGGGGTATTCTTACCCCAGGGATTCTCCCCATTGGTCCCGCAACATTGCCCGCAAAGGTTACACTCGCCAACGCGCTTAAACATTCACTTAATCCTTTGGGTTGAAAATCGCGGTTGCTTTTATTCCGTCCTCAACTTGAATACCCAGGGTTGGGGGGTTTTGGTCCGCCTCAACCGGGACATAAACGTTGATGGTATAAGCATTGCAATTCCCAAGACCCGGGACATAAATACCAATTTCATGGTTTTTACTCAAAGAGCGGACCATTGCAACCCCGGGGATTGCCTCAACCGCTTTTAACAAGTCCTCATATTTCAAATCATCCGTCATTTATGCAACCTCATAATTGGGGAATTTGCTCCCGTCAATATTGATATGAAAACAAAATAAATTGGTATCAACAAGAAAAGGGTATTTTTTGCGTTGATACTTGGACCAACCCGCTTTTTTAAAATACTCGCCTTGTATGACCCGGTTGCACCATTCAAGGTCCGAGGTCCCCGAAAAGGTATTAAATTGGTTTGCCTCCTCAACAAAATAAACCCGTTGCGGGGTATCGAATACGCGCCTTGTTACCGTCCCCTTTATTTGGTATTCGGGGGACTCTTTCCACATTTCGCGGAGTATCCCCATGTGAATTAACAAAAACCCGGTTGGGACCCCGCTTGCCCAAACCAACTCCCCGCGCTTGAAATCGGTATAAACCGAGGTCCCGCGCCCTCGGAAAATCAAGGGCTCGGAAGGTTCCGCCCGCGTGTAGTAAAGACCGGAAACAACCGGGGTATCCTCATCCCTGATATATTGATTGAGTCTCAAAAGCGCGTCCCCAGGGGCAATAACATCATGCTCCCATAAGAGCAACCATTCAAAATCTTTTTCAATGGCGCGCTTGACAATCAGGTTTTGAGCGTCCGCAACTTGGTAACGCAAGGGGAAATATCCGCCCATGTATTCGAGCGTTGTAACCTGGGACCAATTGACGGGGATGATTTGCCCGTATCGGGATTGTGTCCATTCGACTCGGACAATCCCCAGGGTTGCGGTCCCAATCATTACTCGATTGATATAACCCTCCCCCCCATCTTGCACAATTATTCGATAATCGCGGACCGGGTTTGACTCCTCTTTTTTATTCATAATATGATTTGTCCTCCCGCCTCTTGATAAGTATTACCTCCATATTTCCGGTTGGGTCCCAACTGGGGGAATCCCCGATTGGTCCCGCAATTTTCCAAGGTTTCGGACGGTAAAACTTGTAAAGCAAGCCCTTATCCTTAACATGTAAGGGGTCAAAATACAACCATGTATTTTCATTCAAAAAGTTGATATGAGTCGGGTCTTGGAGCATTCCTGGGCTTGCCCCATGAGGGCATGAAATGGCAAATTGCCCGTCCGGTTTCAGGATGCGCCAAACTTCATCCATAAACTCAACGAATGGGAATCTTGTCCCCTTTTCCGTTATGGCAACCGGGGGGATATGCTCAACCAAATGAGAGCAAACCGCGCGTATCGCGCAAGCATCGGGCAAGGGCTCCCAGGGATGAATATTTATATCCCAAATAATATCAACCCCCGGGAGCTTTTGCACATCAAGCCCAACCCAATCCGGTCCTTGCTTGTTTGCTCCGCACCCAATATCAAGTTGAATCCCGCTTGCATCCGCAAGTAAACGCTTTATATCATTCATAAGTTGACTCCTCTTTTGAGATGTAAACCGTTTACGCGGTTGCAAAGGTTACATCATAAGTATATTCAACCGCTTGGTTTGTCGCGCAAGTTGATGACCCATAAGTATTACCCGCAAAGATGGTCCCGCCCGTTGAGCTCGCGAAAAGCCCAATGTTTGCAAGGGATTCGGTTGCGGTAACAAACGAGTCCACACTTGCAAAGGTCCCAGTAAAGCGGACCCGGGTTGAGCCCGAACTTGCCGCGGTTACCGCGTCCCGGTTTCCATTTGCATTGGAACCCGTAACCTCGGATTGTAGCGCGGTATCCGTTGCGCCCGGTTCCGTCCCCTCACCAAGCGCGGCATAAGAAATATAACTTGAGCCCGAAATGGAGCCCAGGGATTTTACAAGGTAACCAAGGACCCCGTCATTTACGATTTGGTTGGGTCCCTGATAACCCGAATCTCCCGCAATGCTCCCGTCTTGGTTGCGGATTCTTACATGAGAAAACCCATGTATCTTTATTCCTTTTTCTTTTACTTTCATTTCGTTTACTCCTATTCAATAAAATTTGTATGTTTCAGCTCAACCGGCTCAAAAATCATTGCATTAATTTTCCCATTCGTTGCCCTCCAATTTACCTTGCCCTTGAATAAGCCCAATACCTGAAACCATCAACCGCATGATTGTTTTTATCAATTGGGTTTTCGTCATCTTTGCGACTCCCTTGCTCCGGGTATTTGTACCCGTCCGTCAATTCACCAATAAAGTTTTTGCATCTTGGATGCACAATCAAACTCCTATAACCGTTTGAGTCCCGTATTAATCGCCTTACAACCGCAATGCCCTCAACAATCTTATGAGCCTTAAACCTGTAAGGAATATCCGCAAGCCTGAAACGGTTTTGTAATTCTTTCGCCTCCGGGGGACCAATACAAATATCAGGTTTGGGGAGCCCGTAAGATTCGCATTTTTGTATTACCTCCTCAACGCATGTTTCCGCCAAATGACGGGAGTGATAAATTTCATCAAAGACAATTACATTGCTCGGGGTCCGTTGAATAAACAAGATTGCCCGGGGGTCAATGTACCCATCATCAACGCCCAACTCAACGGTCAACTCGGGGTTGGGCTCAACCCGCTCAATGTTTGCGGTATCAAACTCCCGATAAACAACGCCTTCCGCCTGGACCCATTTACCCTCAAGCAAGCGTTGTCTTTGTATGCCCGTAAGCATTTCCAAGGATTCAAGGTATGAGGGCGGATTATATGGGTTGTCCCTTGCATTGGAGTAATAAACCTTTGCCAATTTCCCGAGGATAAGATTTTTGTTTATAAAATGCTCGGGTCCTCCCGGGTTGGTTGACAAAATGATTTGAGTCCAGTTTGCCGCGGTCCCCCGCATCCGGGCAAGAATTTCGTTGAAATCGGACTCCTCGAATTGCACCGCTTCCTCAAGCCAAACAACATCAACCTTGCCCTCATGCCCGATTGAGCGGATATGCTCCCGTTGCTCTTGGTTTGCCATGCCTCCCCAAGCAAGAATTGACCCGTTGTCATATTCAAACCTGAAAAGGGACGGGCGGAAAGTAACCCGGGGGTCTTGGGCAATGATGGTCTTTTGCATAAAGAGGACAACCGAATTTGACATTGATTGTCTAATCTTGCGGACCATGAGCCCCATTGCTCCCGGGTATTTGAGCATAAAACCATGAATCTTTTCGCCCGCAAGCCTGGATTTACCCCCGCCCGCCGCGCCCGTCAAAAGCATAATTCGGGATTTATCGCGCCAAGGATTTATTTGCCAAGGTAATGGTTTGTAATGTGCAATGTATTTCTTACGTTGTGAGGGCGGGGATTTCGTTTGTGTCCTCATTGTCCCAATCATCCGGGCTTACTTGCTCATAAGCCTTAACAACCGTAACGGTTGTATCTTGCTCAATCTTGTCCGTCCATAATTTGTGAAATTTTCCAACTTGAATTAAAGCGGTTTGGGAGTCATAAAATTCAACCTCCGCAATACGCCCGGAAACCCGGGACATTTTCATCTTTTTAATCAAATGCCCTTTACCATCTTTAAGCAACCTCTTAAGGTCAAGTATTTTTGTTTCGGGGTCAATATAATCATTGTATTCCGCTTTTGCCTGGGACCCCAAACGGTCTAATATTTCATTTGGGGTAATCATCCGCTCACCTAAAATTCTGTCAATCTCCTCCCTTATTTTAGGTTTTTTTAGATTGTCATGCCCAACAACGCCCAAAGTACTATAAGACCCCTTATAACCTGCCATTTCCGCGGCTCGGGTTGCATTAAGGGTTTCAACGTAATAATGAATAAATAACCGTTGCTTTGGAGTAAACCCGGTCATTGGGGTCAATAATCGCCCGTTGTGTTTCCCGTTTGAATTATGCCCGTTGTTGCTCATATTCTCACAACCTTATACTCCGCATTTTCAAGGTCCGTAACCCGTTTGTTTAGCGCGTCAATTTGCTCTTGTAAATCATCATCCGGGGGGATTGGCTCAACAACCCCGCAATAAGCGCGCAACTCGTTTTGGGTCCCAAAGAAATAATTGTAATCAACATTGGTAGTAACCGCGGGGACCAAAGGAACCCAACTATGCTTACCCGAAACCCCGATTTGCCAAAGTTTGAGCATTGGCGAAACCCAACCAATCGGGAGGGTTGGGGAGCTTGCACTTGTCCAATGAGCAACCCAACCGTCATAATTGGGAGCCCAAGAGGTATTACCAATCAATTGTTGCCAAAGATACGGGGATGAATAAAACCCGGACCGGGCGCGGTAATCATTCGTTACCTCAAGGTAATTAAGCAAATTACCAACACGCGTATTTACGCTTACATTATCAGGGGTTTCAACGTCCGCCCAGGTTGGGGGTTTATATAAAAGACGCTCGACAATTTTATAAAGCTCGAATAAATGGGTATTTGCTTGTAATTGCCCGGAAACGTTTGAGCGGAAAAAATGGTAAACCATAACCGCAAGGTCCGCATCCTGGGCGCGGTAACAATATTCATGGGACCCATCAACAACCCAGTTTGCCTCCGTTAATTTTACGATAACCGCTCCGAATCCGTCCGCTTTGAGTTTTTTGAAATCAACATTTGGTTGATAATCGGGATGCAAATCAAGGACCGGGACAACTGGGGGAGCAACCGCAAGGGTACGCGCGGCAAATGCAACTACCTTATCCCAGGTTGAGGGGTAAGGGGTTTCAAAAAATCTTGGGTCCCTGGTTGTTGGATTAAAACCGTTTGTCATAATTTATTTACGGGGTCCGGGTCGGGGGAGGCAACCCGGACCCCAGGAAAAGGGAGGGTACATTCAATTTATGATGTTTTACCGTTAAGTTGCTCCCTTGTCCAAACAATACTCATTGGTAATTATTTCCTCCGCTTCCTTGTGTGAAGCATCAACAAGGGCGCGCCAAACTACCAAAAGCAAAACAACCAAAAGCGGGGTCAAAACATAATCCATAAAAAACTGAATTGAATCACCCGTAACCCCAAACAAACGCCGCGCAATCAACGCAACCCATAAGCCAAGAAAAAACAGGGACGCGATAACATGGGCATAAATGGTCCGGGGGGATACTTCATCTTTTCGAGCAATCGCCAAACTTATAATTGAGTAAGCAAGAGCGGGGTAAATAATGAGCCTCAACCAAAGCAAGACAAACCTCAAGAGGTCCTCCATTTAAGTTTTACCTCCAAACAAGATTGCCAATCCCGCGGCAACCGCGGACGCGAGGACGGTAAAAGCCCCTTGCGCGGCTTGAAAAAGAGTCATGCGCTCGGACAACCTTGCAACTTGTATTTTCAACTCCTCAACCTCCGCGTCCCGTTTTTCACATTCCGCCTCAAGTTTGATAATCTTATCTGATAAAACGTCAATTTTGAGGACCTTGTTGTTATCATCATTTACCATAAAGACTCCCCGCTCGGGCGAATGTTTGAATGGGGATTTATACCTTATTTACTTTACTGGCAATATCTTTCCCAACCTCAAACACGCCCGCCGCGGTCAATCCTGGGACAAGCCCAAAAAAGAAAAACGCGATATATTGCCCCAAAGTTTGAGGGGGTCCAAGCGCGGCAACCTGGGCAACAACCCCGAGGACAAACCCGGTTAAAAGAGCAAGCCCAAGTTGCAAACGTCCCTGGGCTCCGAATTTTCCGTATAAGGTTACCAATCCCAAAATAAAAGGTTGCAGTAATACAGTATTTACAACCGCTTGCTTAATAAATTCACTTGGTTCCATGTTTTTTGACTCCTCGAATAGTTGACCCAATACCCCCGCGTTTCGATGGTACAACAAAACAAACAAATTTGCAAGTATTAACGTATATAAGCCTAATAATTGCAAGGTCTTAACATTTAAACTATTGACTAACGTATAAATATCGTATTATACTTACCCCATCGGACCATTTTACAGGGGCAACGAGAGGAGTCAAAAAAATGAATAAAAATAGTTTTTACTGCAAGCATGGTCATTTTATCGGGGGACCATTGGGACCGGATTATATTTGCGGTCTTTGCGAATCGGGAGCGGATATTTTGGTTAAGGTCCCATGTTGGAAAATTTACTTGACCCCGGACCCCGATAAAGAGGGTCAATTATACAAAACCGTTTACTCCATTGAGGGTTTGAAAACAACCAACCCCTTGTTTGGAATTGCGGACAATGCGGGTAAATACTCAATGGTAACCTTGGAAATCGCCCTTGAGCAAATATGGGTTGCCGAGGCGGATTTTGATGATGCGCCAACCCTGGGGGAAATAATGGTCAAGGTTGAGCCCGAGGAAACATTTGAGTTTATGAACATTGACCCGGATTATCCCGATAATCCCGAGCCCGAATTACCGGATTGGATGAAAGACGAAACCGAATATTGCCCGCGTTGCGGGGACCCGGATTACAAACTTGTTGATTGTCGTTGTACGATTGATGCGGACCGGGACATTGATGAATTTGACCCCGGTTATTATGATGAAATCGAAACCCCCCAGGATTCGGATTTTGATTACTGGGGCAACCCCTGGGCTCCCGGTCAAATTGAACTACAAAACCGGGACAACAACCCGATTTTTGCGGACCCATTTGCCCGCCCGGATTGGGACGGGGACCCAAACGAGTATTAAACGAGGAGGTTTAGCTTATGCCGCGTAAACAAATAAGTTTACAGTTATCCGATATGACCCAGGAAAAAATTGCCGCGCTTGCGGAATACTGGGGGTTTCCCCCCGTCCGTCATAATACGCCCGTAATTGCCGAGGCAATTGACAGGATATATCGAGAAACTTTCCGCGACTCCCCCCCAGGGAGTCGGGAGCAAATTATAAAAACAGTTGCAAAAAAGATTGGAATGAGGGAGTAAAACAAAATGTTACAAGGGGCAAATATACAAATTGAAAACGCTTTGGCAACGTCCCCGGAATTTCGGGACGGGTATTTTACTTGCTGGAAACTAAACGAATTGACCAAGACCCCCGGGGGTCATCTTATCCCCGAAATTGCGGACCAATATGATTACTACCTCGGGCAAGCAATGGAAAAGAGCGGAAATGATGAATTTCGAGCGGGATATCTTGCGGGGGTCCGGGTAATAATGCAACCCGAGTTTGAGCATTTGGGACCCGAGCATTACCGGACCAATGGGGGGTATTGAAATGAATAAAATAAAATTTCATTTATCGGGTGATATGTTCTGCGAATTGGGTTTTGATAATGACGGAATTGTTGAGGAATTAAAACCCAGTTTACAAACCGTTTTATTTGGCGTTTTATACAAGTCCCAAAAACGCGGACGCGGTTACACCTATATTTTTGAGGTTGAGCCCGCAATTGCGCGGGATTTCGTTGATGAAATGCGTTTTGCCTCGGAGGGTAAAACCTATGGGGTTGACCCCGATTGCGCCCGCCTTAATAAACGCATTTTGAAACGAGCGGACAAGATTGAAAAAATGATTGGGGAGTCCAAATGACCAACATTGCTCTTTTCACATTCCCCCCGCGCTTTTGCCCAATATGCGCCTATCGGTTTTTATTCAATTCCCCGCTTGTACTGGGGGATTACCAAAACAAACTTGTTTTTAATTGCCCGCGTTGTCAACTCGAATTTCAACGGGCAACCGTCAACGAATGTTTGAGTATTTCCAAATCATCCGGGGGGACGTTATACACTCGGCATACCCAAATGGAGGAGTCAAATGAATGAGCTTACACTTGCGGAAATCTTTTTTGGTATCTTGCTCCCTTTTGCAACCGTTGTAATGATATTCCTTGGCGGGCGCAAAAGCAAACCCGCAATTTTTCAAGAGCTTGACGAAATTGAGCAAGCCCAGGACCAAATTGACAGGTTGCGAAAATGAGCTTTACGGATGCGGAAATTGGTTTTGTCATTCGGGATTATGTTTGCGCCCAATGTTACCATGAGTTTATGCACTTCCCAACGGGTCATAATAAATGGGTTGCCATTTGCCGAAACTGCAAAACGGACGCGGAAAAGGGCGGGCGGATTACCGTTTATACCGCGGAAAAAATGGGACAACGCAACCTTACAAGATACCGGGAATTAAAAGAGCGGGAGCCCAGGGAAAGACGGGACCCCGCCCAAATCATAACCGAATTAGGATTTTGAAAGAGGAGTCAAATTATGCCAATTATAGGATTGACGGACGGGACCCCGTCCATTAAAGAAATCGGGCGAATCCGTAAGGGCTCGGAAAAAGAGCAATACAAACCCGGGGTAAACCTTGATTATTTCCGGGTTACTTTTCGCCCGGATGAAACCGAAATGCAAAATGCGTTTAATAGCATTTACGGGAATGAGCCCAGGACCATCAATGTAAAGCTCGCGTATGATGTTTGGGATGATAACCTTTTCTTTGCATATTACACTTGTTACCTTAAGGGCGGGATGCTCGGACAAGCAAACGGGGAGCAATGGGTTTACCTCCGCGATTACCGGACCCAGGAAATCTTAATCAAGGGCGGGGAATTGACGGAAACGGGTAAAGCCCGGGAAATGAAAATTGCGTTTGATGAAAATGAGCCCGTTTATTTTTATCATTCCGAGCGTAAGAAAAAAGATATACCCGTTTACGCAAAACCCGAGGGGAGGGTTGCGTTGATGGTCCCCGAATTGGGGAGGTATGTTTACCTTACGCTTTTGACCCATGCGAAAAACGATTTGGCAAACTTGTCCGGGGAATTGCGGGACATATTCAACCGGGCGGAGCGGTTGGGAGTTTACCCCTCGGATATTCCGCTTGTATTATCAAGACGGTTTGAGCCCGTAAGCAAGCCCGCATACAATGGGGAGGGGAGGATTACAACCGAGGAGTCCCTTGTCCATTTGGAGCCTCATGAGCAATTTGCAAAACTGGCAATTGGGTTTACCCAAAGAAAAACCTTGGAGGCGTTGACCCCTGGGCAACCCCATGTTGAGCAATTGCCCGAGCAACCCGAGGATTATGCAATGCTCCCCTCGGGACCCGAGCCCCCGGAAAACTGGGATATAACCCCAGGACCAATGTTTGATTCGGAGCTTATGCCCGAAAACAACGCCCAGGTTGAGCCAAAAGAGGAAACAGGGGATAAGGATACCCCCGAGGAAAATAAACCCCAGGAAAACCCCGTTTTTTCTTACGTTGATTTGGTCAATAAGCTCAACAACTGGGCGAAAATGTATAAAAACCAAGAGGCAACGACGCGGCATAGAAATTTGCTTGCATCGGTCCTTGATACAACCTTTGACGGGAATGAGGCAATGCGCCATAAGTTTACAAAGATGGTAACCGGGTTTGAATCAACAAGGGATATACCGGATGCGCTTTTACTTGCCATGCTCAAAACTTACCTGGGCGTTACGGGTTGGGATACCCCCCCAACCCCGGAGGCAATCCAAGAGGTCAAAGAATTGGGGAGCCTTTTGAATTTGGAGGATTCAGAAAATGACAATGACGAATGAAAATCAAAATTTTGCAATTTGGGAGTCTTTGGAGCAAGTCAATCAAAGGTTAAAAAATCGCATTGTTGATTTGGAGCAAGAGGTTGACAGATTAAAAACCGATATTTACCAACTTGAGGACAAGGTTAACCGATTGGAGTCCCAGGTTGAATCCAACAACCGGGGTTGGTAATGTCCCGTCAAGGTAAGGTTGGATTTGCGGTCAAGTACAAAAAGGGAAAGACAACAAAGACCGTTTACGCAAATTCAAGAGAGGAGGCAAAAAACCTTGCCGCGTATTTGCTCAAAACAGGAAAAGCGGACCGGGTTTGGGTTTCCCCTTGCCCGGAAACCATTGACCAAGAGGAGGCGAGTATAAGCTAAGTAAAAGCATCAACATTCGGACCGGGGTAATGCCCAAATGGACAAAATACATAATCCCCCATAATACCCCCAAATTACCCCGGTCCCCGTCTTTGCAATTATTTTATTTTTTGGAGGTCTAAAATGAGAGGAAACCCGGAATTGATTGTGATAAGCCTTGCGTTTTTCTTGCTTGCCCTTTTTATCTTGATTGTAATGATTGCGCCTGATTTCGTTGAATATGCAATGCGTTACTTTTTCGGGGTTTGGTAACAATGGCAAATTATAGGCAAATTCACGTTTCGATTTGGAAAGATACATATTTTTTGGAGCTTGACCCCAAGGAAAAGTTGCTTTTTGTTTACCTGTTTTCAAATGAATCGTCATCATTGGCGGGCATTTATGAAATATCAATAAAAGTAATTTGCTTTGAAACTGGGCTTGATAATGATTTCGTTGTAAATGCTCTTGATAAGTTTGAAAAGGATGAAAAAATTTACTACCAAAACGGTATTGTTTGGGTAAAGAATTTACGCAAATACAACAAGGGAGGTCAAACGGTTTATAAGCGTGTTATTGCAGATATTCAATTAATTCCTGATTGCGAATTGAAAAAAAGATACCTTGATTATTATAGGGTAGATATACCCTATATATACCCTATGGATACCCTATCAAAAAACAATTCCTCTCTACAAGGATACCCTATGGATAGGGTATCCTATGAAATGAAATGGAATGAAATAAAAGGTAATGAAAATGAAATGAAATTTAATGAAAATGACGAAACCGAAACCAAAATTGAAAACTGGGAGCCAACCCCTTACTCCCAACTTTCAACCGCGTTTGTAAATGCAACCCGAATACCAGAATATTCGGGAGGAGCGCAAAAATGGAATGAGGCAATTACCGCAATGGTTGAGGTTGGCATTGAGCCCGAGGACGTTGAAAAAGCGGTTGAAATCCTTGACGAAAAGGATTACACGATTGTTAACCCCGGGTCCGTCCAAAATACCGCGTTGGATTGTATGCGGAAACGTCTTGGAAAATCAACCAAGGACCCGTTGAGGCAAACGGACAAATCCCGGTCAAAATACAAAGATTGGGAATCATAGAAAAGAGGAGTCAAAAAAATGAATGAGATAACTGAAAGAATACTTGAGAAAACCAATAAAGCGGAGCAAACCCGGACCAATGAAATTTTCATTGATGACCCGCTCAACCCGTCCGAGCTTGCCCGCCTCATGTTGGATTGGGATAAACTGCAAAAACAAGCGGACACAATCAAAACTTGGATTGAATATCAGATAAGGGAAATCGCCAAGGAAACCGTTACGGTTGGCAACGTCCGTTGTACTTATTCCAAAGCGCGAATGTCTTACGAATACGAAACCGCGGCAATGGATAAACTCAAGGAATTTAAAACCGAGGAGCAAACCGCAATCTTGGCAAAGCATACCGAAACCGTAACAAAAACAAATTGGATTGCCATTGTAAAGGATTTGAGTATTGAAACGGATGAAATCCCCAAATCCCAGGTTGCGGACCCCAAAGCAACGTTAAAGGTTTTGGAATGGGAGGACAAATGAAAACCGCAAAAAGACCGGACCCAAAACCGCTTGGTGACCCAATCGGACAAGGGCTTGATGATTTTATGATTTCGCTTGAAAATCGATTGTCAAATTCTTGTTTATTTCTGTTATCAATATTGATTGCAATAATTGTATTTGCAATTTTCTTTGTTGCGCTTGTAATATTTTTTGATACCGCGGACGCGGCAAGCGCGCCCAGTAATGTAATCCATTTGCCCCTTGTAATGAATAATACACCCAAAGAGCAATTTGTGATTGACAGGGTTGATTGCCCTTATGTTTTAATCAAGTATGTAAACCCGTCCTTGCAAATTGACAAATCATATTATGCGGGTATGTTGTCCGTTGATAAACTGGGCGGGGGGGACCTGGGTTTTACAACGGTTCATTGGTGGTATGACCAAGGTAATACAGTTTGGTATTGGGCATCTTATGATTTTGACATTTGGGGTTATTACTTTTTGGATGCTTGGGTTAAGGTCCCTGGGGGTTATGTTTGGGTTTCAAACGGGGATTTGCTTTGGTATCCATGCCCCCCGCATTGAGGTTAACAAATGGCAACCTTGATTCCTCCCAGTAAAGTAATAAGGGCAAAGCGGAGCAAGTCTTATACTTTTTATAATTTCAAATGGCATTTAATAGAGCCAACCCAAAAAAGGAAAACGGTTTGCAACATTGTTTTGATTCAATCCATGCCAAACCCGGTTAAATGGGAGGTTGTCCCGCTCGAATTTGTGAAATCCCGGGACATTTGTAAAATTTGCCTGGGCGGAATGGTTGCGAAAGATATAGATAATTACATAGACCCGCAAGAGTCCAAATATTATATTGCTTTTAAATGCGGTTGTTATTCCGCAATTGTGTTTACAGGAAAAGAAGATTTGAATAAAACAAAAACTTGCTTTTACTGTAATCGAAAATGGAAAATGATAGACATTTACGGGGTTGAGGTTGTTGAAATTAAGTAAACCGCTTAAACCCCCGATTTTTTCAAGGGAAACGGTAAAATCGGTTTGAGGCATACCAAGACATATATGCTCAATAGAAAACGCCTAGACCCCCGTTTTTTTGAGGCAAAAAAGGAAATGAAACCAACAACCGCGTTTAACATCTTGAAAAAATGCTCAAGGGAATATATCAAGCTCAAAAACCTTGAGTTTGACGCGAATCTTTATGAAACCGGGCTTGCAGATTATCAACGGGCAAAAAACGCGTATGATGAAAGAAAAAAGATTGAAACCGCAATTGCGGAATTGGAAACGTTTTTGAAAGAGGAGTCAAAATGACAACGGTAATTGCCGCGTACAACTCGGACGGTTGCATTGGGCGTTGTGACTCAAAATGCCATGATGCAATGTATCCTGATTGTGATTGTATTTGCGGGGGCAAAAATCATGGGGTTGGGCTCAAGCAAGCAATACAAAACAATCAAGACGTTTGGGATGAATTGGTTGAGGAAATCAAAGACGTTACGGGCGCGAATACTGTAACCCGCAATGATAATTTTCAAATGGAGTTTGCTTTATGATTTATGTAATTTTGTTTGGGCTTGC
>Ga0209536_100001667_pt1 | contig 36405 bp, 25 predicted proteins | sample DeeMarSeWOR28_12_FD_187461 | JGI IMG/M metagenome (GOLD analysis project Ga0209536, IMG submission 187461) | Marine sediment microbial communities from White Oak River estuary, North Carolina - WOR-2-8_12 (SPAdes) (version 2) | ecosystem: Environmental > Aquatic > Marine > Intertidal zone >...
TTCCGGAACTTGTCGAAATAGACGAGACTTTTAAACCAATTTCCGAAAATCGCAGGATATATGACGAGTTGTTCGCCAGATTCAAAGAAGTTTATAAGAGCAATAAGGCAATTTATGAGAGGCTGAACAGGCTGTGATGGCAGAATCTGTTTGAAAAATGCTCATTGTAATCCATATTCCTGTTTTTCCTTATTAACCCGGTATTTTGGAGGCCGGCGAAGAGCATGAGAAAGTTTGTTGACTGGATACCACCAAAGATTGCGGCAAAGCTGTTACACTACCTGCGTAGAGCGCCGCAGGTGAAAAAGCGGCTGGACAGAGAATACGACAAAATCCTTGTAGAGCTTCAGACCACTATGAGGCCCTATAAGGATTCGCATGAGACGTATTCGAGTATCCCCGAGAAGGGACTTGGCAGGGATGAAATTATCGAGGAAATGGAGAAGATCGGAACGGTTGAAAAGTCCAAGTGGGAGAAGGGATTTGTTTCGGGCGCCGTTTACCACGGCGATGATGAACATATAAACTTCCTCAACAAGGTATATGCCATCCACTCGCAAAGCAATCCTCTGCATCATGATGTCTGGCCGAGCAGTACAAAATATGAAGCCGAAATTGTCGCCATGACTGCGGACATGCTGGGGGCAGGAAGCGCCTTGGATGGTGCCGGAACGGATGAGGAAATATGTGGGGTTGTCACATCGGGAGGCACGGAAAGCATCCTGCTTGCCATGAAGGCATATCGCGACAGGGCTCGTGACGTGAAGAGTATTAAAAAACCCGAAATGATTATCCCTTCCACGGCACATGTGGCCTTCGACAAAGCCGCACATTATTTCAATATCAAAGTTATACGCATCCCCGTGGACCGCAGCTTCAGGGCGGATGTCGAGAGAACAAGAACTGCTATTACTAAAAACACAGTTGTTATTGTCGGATCGGCACCTTCCTTCCCTCATGGCATAATTGATCCCATCGAGCAGTTATCTGAGCTGGCCAGACAAAGGAACATTGGCTTTCATACGGATGCCTGTCTTGGTGGATTTATTTTACCGTGGGCGAGAAAGCTCGGTTATGATGTTCCACCTTTTGATTTTACGCTTCCCGGCGTCACATCTATTTCGGTCGATACACACAAATATGGGTACGCACCAAAAGGAACATCGGTGATATTGTACAGGGATTCAGACCTTCGTCATTATCAATACTTCAAGGCAGCGGATTGGCCGGGCGGTTTGTATTTTTCACCGACCCTGGCCGGGAGCAGGCCCGGTGCATTGAGTGCGGCGTGTTGGGCATCAATGGTCGCAATGGGACAACAAGGGTATACGCAGGCAGCGCAAAGGATAATGCAGACTGCTTCGGCAATAAATAAGGGAATTGAGAAAATACCTGATCTGCAGGTCATGGGTGAACCTCTCTGGGTCATCGCATTCTGTTCTGAAACGCTGGATATATACAAAGTGATGGATTACATGACTGCTAAAGGCTGGAGTCTCAACGGGCTTCACAAGCCGGCATGTCTCCATCTATGTGTGACACTGAGACATACGCAACCCGGCGTGGCAGAACGGTTCCTACATGACATGAAGGAGGCGGTCGAATACGTTAAAGCCAACCCGGAAACTAAAGGTGGTATGGCTCCGGTGTATGGCATGGCCGCTACGTTGCCGGTTCGGAGCGTTGTAGAAGATTTGCTGGAACGTTACATCGACATGCTTTACAAAGTATAGAGCGAAATATTATCGTAACTGAGAACTCAAATCTGACTGATTGGGCCTGTTCGTTATGAAGAATATCATAGAAAAACAGCAAGAATTCTTCGCAAGCGGAGAAACGAAATCTATCAATTATCGAATCCAGATGCTGAGAACGTTGCGTAAAGCAATTCTTGATTTCGAGGAGGAAATTTTTGACGCTTTGCACGCAGATTTGAAAAAGTCGAAGCTCGACGCGTACACAGCTGAGATCGGCCCGTGTCTGGGTGAAATCACCTTTGTGCTCAGACATCTGAAAAAATGGATGAAGCCGCAGAAAGTCGGTGGGTCGAGGCTATTTCCCTTGTCCGGTGGCTGGATTGTATCGGAACCACTTGGAATATCTCTTATTCTGTCTCCGTGGAATTATCCTTTCAGACTTTCGGTCTTACCTCTTATTGCCTCTCTGGCGGCCGGCAACTGTATTATTTTGAAACCATCGGAAATCTCGAAAAACACCGAAAGCGTCATCGCAAAAATGATATCGAAGCATTTTAGTGACAGATCTGTTTCTGTTGTCTGTGGCGGCCCGGACACCGCACAAAAACTGCTTGAACAGAAATTTGACCATATTTTCTTCACAGGTGGTGAGACTGTCGGCAAAGTCGTTATGAAAGCAGCCGCGTTGCATGCTACTCCGGTCACACTCGAACTGGGCGGGAAAAGTCCCTGTATTGTTGATGAGAACTGTAATCTTCAAAGAGCTGCTAAGAGGATCGTATGGGGCAAGTTCTTGAACGCCGGTCAAACTTGTGTGGCTCCTGACTTTCTTGTCGTTCACAAGAACGCCAAAGAAAAGCTAATAAGAGAAATGAAAAAGTGGATTGAGAAGTTTTACGGCGAAAGACCTTACGAGAGTGCAGACTATGGTAGAATTATCAACGAATCGCACTTTGACCGTCTGAGCAAACTCTTGAAAGACGGAAGTGTGGTTCTTGGTGGACAAACGAACCGCAAAGAACTTTACATTTCTCCGAGTGTAATTGAAAACGTCCCTGAAAATGCGAGCCTGATGAATGAGGAAATCTTTGGGCCCATCTTGCCAATCCTTGAATTCAATAATGTGTCCGAGGCTATCGACCTTATCAAAAAAAAGTCGAAGCCGCTGGCATTATACATCTTTTCCCAAGACAAGGAATTTCAGCAAAGGATCATTTCGGAGACATCATCGGGTGGTGTGTGCATAAACGATACGATCGTTCACTTAACTGTTCCAAATCTTCCGTTCGGAGGAGTCGGTAAAAGCGGTTTCGGAAGGTATCACGGCAAGGCCGGATTCGATACGTTCTCCAATCCCAAGAGTGTTTTTCGCCAGACAATGCTGTTTGACATACCCAAAAGATTTCCACCGGCGGATAAAGTGGGTTTAAAGATATTGCGGTATCTCCTGAAGTGAGTGTGGTCGAAAGAGTATGAAAGACAAAGGAATAATATAATGACTTGCCCCATAACGGAATATCAGGACCCGATGCAGATCTATGATAGGCTTGATAGAATGCTGAGCCTGCCGCCAATCGCCATTAAAAAAGATGCGATGAAAAATTATCTGGAGTATTTCAATGTCCAATGTACAAGATCCAGGGAAATAGTCACCGAGGCACGAAATTATATTCCTGGAGGTGTTCAGCATAACCTTGCTTTCAACTATCCGTTCCCGCTGGTCTTTGACAAGGCCGAAGGAGCATATCTACATGATGTTGACGGCAATTGTTATATTGATTTCCTTCAGGCCGGAGGTGCCAATGTCCTTGGCAGCAATCCCCCTGAAGTCCGTGAACAAGTGATTGAACTACTCGCCCACTGCGGCCCCGTTACGGGCCTTTTTCATGAATATGAGTTGAAAATTGCGAAGGAGATTCACAAACATATGCCGTGGGTGGAAATGTTTCGTATGCTTGGCAGCGGAACCGAAGCTGTTATGGCCGCGATCCGCGTGGCCCGTCTGGTCACGGGAAAGAAAAACATAATCAAGATCGGTGGGGCTTATCATGGCTGGTCCGACCAGATGGTGTACAGCACCAAAATCCCGAATACTAAACGCTTTGAGGCTCATGGTATTCCCAGGGCTTGTGTGAAATACACCTGTGAAGCCCAGCCCAATGATCTGGTGTCACTCGAACGTGTATTGCGTAAATGTAAATTCTTTGGTGGTACGGCAGCAGTAATCCTTGAACCGGTCGGCCCGGAAAGTGGAACCAGACCAGTAGATAAAGATTACAATACCGGTGTTAGGAAACTCTGTGACAAACATGGTGCCCTGTTAATTTTTGATGAGGTTGTTACAGGTTTCCGTATCGGGCTCGGTGGTGCCCAGGGGTATTTCAATGTAAGGCCGGATATGACCGTTTTTGGTAAAGTAATCGCCGGTGGTTATCCATCTGCCGGTGGTCTCGGCGGCAGCGAAAAATGCATAAGCTGCATGGCTGCCGGCTTACAGAGCGGCCAGAAGAAGATTTACTGCGGCGGAACTCTCGCTGCCAATCCGCTCAGCGCCGCTGCCGGGTACTTCACCATAAAGGAAATCGAACGTACCGGTGCCTGTGAAAAGGCCTGGGTGGCAGGTGACCGTCTGACGCTGGGCCTGCAAAAAATTATAGACAATTACAACTTGCCTTTTGTTGTATATAATCAGGGGTCCATTTGCCATCTGGAAACAGTCGGCGCGATGTTTGTCAAGATCGACTTGCTCAAGCCCTGGACAATTCGGGCCGCCATTAAGGAGGCAAAGGCTAGAAAAAAGAAGATGGAAGAATATGGCGCAGCCTACATGGCAGAGGGGATTGTGACCTTGGCCGGGAGTCGTCTTTATACCAGTGCTGCCGATACGGATGAGGTCGTTGACGATGCTCTGGTGCGCTTCGAACGTGTATTCCGGAATGTTGACAGGACTAATATAAGCTTAGAGGTACAGTGATAGATCTTACTGCAAAAAAACAACAGGTATGTGATGCCGGATGCAGACTAATCGAACTCGGGCTGGTAGCGGGAACCTGGGGTAATGTAAGCATTAAGGTCAGTGATGATTTGATGCTCATTACACCGAGCGGTGTCGAATATAGAACTATGACTGCCCAAGATATTGTTGAAGTCAGTCTTAAAGATGGCTCATATACCGGGGGAAAACCATCCAGCGAGAGAAATCTTCACATGGAGATTTACAATACTCGCAAAGGCGTTCACGGTATTATCCACAACCATGCCTCACATTCATCAACTGTTGCTGCAGCGCGCCGTGAAGTACCCCCGATTCTGGATGACCTGGCCCAGATTGTCGGCCCACGTGTGCGCGTCGCGGACTATGCTCTGCCGGGCACCAAAAAACTGGTCCGTAATACGATTAAAGCACTCAAAGGATGTAATGCAGCCCTGCTGGCCAACCATGGTGCTATTTGCATTGGACGCGATATTGAGGAAGCTATCCTCTGTTGTCAAGTTCTGGAGAAAGCCTGTAAATCACTTATTGAAGCCGAATTCCTTGGCGGCGCGAAAGAAATCAACAGATTTGACGCCTGGATCATGCACCAGTATTACCTGAGAAAATATTCAAAACAAAAATAAGCCGTTAGATAAGAAAACAAACATTCTGAGCTTTGATTATAGTAGCCTTAGAACCAGCAAAAGGCGAGAATTGTCGATTGTTTTTCCATGATAGGCTCAAGCTGAGCGATACTTTGTTCAATAGGACATGATTTTGCCAATATCGAGTCCTAAAGTACGTTATTTTTTGTTGAGATGACACAATTTCCAAAAACTTATTGGGCGTCAGAGTATTCAATGTACAGCGCCAATTAGTGAGTGACATTAACCGTGACATAGGTAGATTCACAAGATCGATTATATTGCACCGTGAAGGCGGGGGACTATTCAGATAAGCAGACAATGATGAAGCACTATGTAATTGCGTTCCCAACCGTTGCTGATCGTGGTTGCATTTCTTATTCCGATGTGGTATACAGTATACTTGTCTGTCTTGCAGTGGGACGAACACAGGATATGAATTGTCGGAAGGTAGTAATGGCGTCTCGGCTTGTAATCGCCGGTGGGTCGAGAGGCCGTATAAGTTCGGCGAAGATCGGGGGGACAAGGAGTAAATGATGTACCAAAAATTTCCATGTCGGGCGTTTCTTGTGGCTGTGGCGGTAACGGCAGCAGCCATCGTGCTGAGCTTGAGCCTTCGCACGAGCGGAGTGGAAAAGCCCCAGGTGAAGCGCTGCGTCGTCGTATGGTCGGAAGGCACAGCGCCCAAGAACGTCTATCCGAATGACATCAACGGCGCGATCGCTGAGGGGCTTAAAGACCTGCAGGGCTGGGAAATCGTCAAGGCCAATCTGTCCGATCCCAACCAGGGCCTGCCCGATAGTCTGCTAGAGCGTGCCGATGTGCTGATCTGGTGGGGCCATCAGAAGCACAGACAGGTCAAAGACCAGTTAGTGGACAAGATTGTCAAGCGAGTGAAAGAAGATGGCATGGGATTCATCTCACTGCACTCCTCGCATTTCGCAAAGCCGAACAGGAAGCTTATGGGCTCTCCTTGCTCATGGAAGGCCTACGTGGGCGACTCGACGACGTTGAAGGTAACGGTCAAGGACCCGAAGCACCCGATTGCCCAGGGCGTCAATGAATTCACGGTCACGCACAACGAGCGATACAGCGATCCGTACGCCGTGCCGAAGCCTAAGGCCGTCGTGTTCGAGGGGATTGCCAGTCTTAAAGATGGCGGCACCGATCCCAGTCAGCAGGGCCTAACATGGGACGTTGGCAAGGGCAAGGTGTTCTACTTCCAGCCTGGCCATGAGACCAATCCGATCTTCTTTGATCCCACCGTTCGCAAGATCATGATCAACGCTGTTAAGTGGGCGGCGACGAAGTAGGAGTCTATGATACAGCCAGCAGCTACGCCACAGAAGTGACGGTTCGTTATGAGCCTCTTGCCTATGCGTGACGGGATTTGGGGTGGCAAAGAATCGAACGCATCGTCCCTCGCTGCGCGCGGCAAAAAAACCTGGAATAAACCAGGGCCTGTATAAGTACTGGCATCCTCCGCAAGGACCACGTACTCCATACTATTTTTGCGGCTATCCTTGGGATCGATTTATCCACTTTGCTAACATGCTACTTTCCTGATATGCCTTTCGTTTATTAGAACCTGTACCTCCATCTTTGCTAACTCGACAGGTTTTCAACATTTCTAAGAATCATTTTAAGGCAATGAAAAAACCTTTTCGAGTAAGTATCCGTTACCAAACGCCGACTATGTGCCTTTTTTAAATAGAGAAAACATTGAACCGTTCTTTTCTATTCTATAGGAAAGGAGACAGATTATGTTGAGGCCAAAATACTTCCAAAAAAATATCGTAGCTTTCGTAACGCTGGCTTTAGTTATATTTTATATAACCGTACCGACCTTAGCCCAGAGAACCAATAGAAAAAACAGTGAATCCTCCGGCTCTGAACAGGCAAAGCAGCAGCAAGCTGAACGAGAAAGACAGCAGAAAGCTGAACAGGCAAGGCAACAGGCTGAACGAGAGAGACAACAGAAAGCTGAACAGGCAAAGCAGCAGCAAGCTGAACGAGAAAGACAGCAGAAAGCCGAACAGGCAAGGCAACGGGCTGAACGAGAAAGGCAGCAGCAGGCTGAGCGTGAAAGACAACAGCAAGCTGAACGAGAAAGACAGCAGAAAGCCGAACAGGCAAGGCAACAGGCTCAACGAGAGAGACAGCAGCAGGCCGAACGGGAAAGGCAGCAGCAGGCTGAACGAGAAAGACAGCAGAAAGCCGAACAGGCAAGGCAGCAAGCCGAACGAGAAAGACAACAGAAAGCTGAACAGGCAAGGCAACAGGCTGAACGAGAGAGACATCAGAGAGCCGAACAGGCAAGGCAGCAAGCCGAACGGGAAAAGCAGCAGCAACAGTCGGAGCGTATAAACAGGAAACAGCTGACTATAAGCCCAAATGATAGAGATTTAGAGCTGAGAACTAATGATGAAATGTCCAGACGTGTTAATCGCAATCTTCCTCCTCTGTCAAATAATACCAAAACCGTAGTAGTCGATAATTCTGCACACACCGCATCTCCGATTTATCGTTACGAGCCGTCAAGACCTTCACACCTGATATATCGGGATCGTCCATATGCAACAGATACTTATCGTAGTGAACATACTTATGTAGATTATTCAAGCCGGATATGCACCAAGAAGATCACACCAAATTACCGGTTCATTCTCGACTACAATCGAGGTCCCCGGCACATGTTAAGGTATTTTTACCCTTACTACCATCGCAAATACATGTTTGTAAGCCTTAGCGGCTATTGGCCTTTCAACTACAGATTTATCCGCTATTACTGGTATGGGTATCATCCATATTACTGGTGCGGTTATTATCCTGTCGCACGTGAGGTGGTCGGCAGTTCATACAATTACTACACGTATAATTACTACTATGACGATAATCCTGTATCATATCAGCCGACCAGCACGTTGGAAGCGCAATATTATGACAATATATATCCGCAGCTTGTCGAGGAACCAGCGGATGTAACTCTGGCAGATATTTATTTCGAGGAAGCTGTAAGGGCTTTTGAAGAAGGTAATTACGGTTTAGCAATTGAGAAGTTTGTAAAAGCTATGGAGCTTACTCCTGATGATATGATACTTCCTTTCGCTTACAGCCAGGCACTTTTAGCCGCTAAGCGATATACAGAAGCCGCAGAAGTCCTCAGATCAGCACTGGCGAAAATCAGCTCTGATAAGGAAGGCGTGTTTTATCCTCGGGGATTATACCCGAAGGATGAGGTTCTTCTTGCACAGTTAGACATGCTCACTGAAAAAGCTGAGCTTTACAAATTCGATACTGATTTGCAGCTGTTGTTAGGTTATCAATTGCTTGGCCTTGGTCAGCTTGATAAGGCGGTAACGCCGTTGCAGAATGCCAGCCTGGATTTGGTAAACACCAACGCTGCTACACTATTGCTTGGGATTCTGGAAAAAATAAAAACTACTGAGGTTCAAAATGAAGAAAACATAACAAATTATCCTGAATCTGTCATAACCACACCTGAAACTGAGGATGTTGAGACAAAAACAAACCTTATGTCGGAAATTAAATTTGATGATATTCAAGCTTCTGCAATCAGGCCAAACTTTATGTGTTGGTCTTTATCAGCAAATTTCGCACTGATGTCTTTAGTGAGCATCTTATGTTCCTGTAAGTCACACTTAGACTGAAAAACGAATTGCTCAAAAGCGTTCTGACTATTGAATAAATCTATAAGTTTATACTAGGAACCGCGGTCAACGAATTCGCGGGGTAATATTAACTTTTTTACGAACAGTTTTCACACTTTATATGTTCTACCACTCTTTATCTGCGTCTGTGGTACCTGTAGCAGTTTAGTATTTGACTTTGAACTTTTCATAGGTGGACTATGTTAAAAAGAGCTGGTGACTCTCTCAAGCTACCAGCCCTTTAGACCTTGTGCTTCGTTAACGAATACTTATGGATTCACTGCTCGATTGTAGATGCGGATATCGTCGATCAGGCCGGACCAGAAGGTTCCCGCTGTAAGATTACTTCCACAACCAATATTCAACACACCTGAAGAGCCAGTTAATCCTTCTTGAGTATCCTCGGCTACGAGTATGTCATCTACATAAAGTGATCTGTTTGCTCCATCCCAGACAAATCCGATGCGGTGCCATTGGTCATCAGTAATAACTGATTCTGATTCCAGCGGCTGTGGACGAAACCGGCCAACAACAGGAGGCATTAACTCGGTCATCAGGCAGCCGAAACTTGAATCTACCATTAGCCAGTTAGCACCGTTAGACTGGGAACTAATTACCTGTCCCGGAACTCCGCCTTTGATCCATGCGAAGATGCTGAACGGGCCGTCCGCGGGGCTCAGATCAAGCGGAGCAAAAGCATAATCATTGACGCCGTTAAACATTAGTGCACCGCCGACCATGCCGGTATCGGGCTGCCAAACCGGCTCACCCATAAGATAAGCATCACTAACACCGGCGCTATCGTAAGCAATAATACCCTCTGTTTCATCCAGAGCCCAGTGTGCTATGAGATATGGATCGTCGTAAGGTTGTTCCCAATAACTCATCAGAAGCTCCAGATCCAAAGCATCTACAATACCATCGCCAAATGGTGACGGAGTTATATCAACCTTTGATTCATCCTGACCCCATGATTCGATGAGTTTCAGAAGGTCTTTCATGTTGATAACGCCGTCGCCGTTAAAATCGGGTGAAGGGACACCGAGTCCCGTGTCATATTCCTCCACGGTAGAAAGAAAAACATCCTGAGGATCCAGATATACTCCTCCAATCGAATATATCTTATCCCTGATCGAACATACTAAGGCGCCGTTTCGCTTCTGCTGCATCGGAGATTTTATGGTCCATGTATCCGTAACTGGATCATAAACTTCATTGGCTGCACAGACATCACCGCCTGATCTACCCCCAATAGCATAAATTTTCCCATCCACGACACAAGTGCCCAGACCCCACCGTTGTGTTGGCATGTCTGATTTCCGGGTCCAGGTGTCCGTTGATGGATCATAAGCTTCAACAAGTTTATAAGAAAACGTAGTCCAGTCTTGTTTAGTTCCCCCAATCGCATAGATCTTTCCATCCACGACACAAGCGGATAATGCGCCACGGGCGATCGACATATCAGTCTTCTGGGTCCACGAATCTATAAAAGGATCATAGGCCATCACAGTTGATAATGGCGCGCTGGATGTACTTGGCATCCCGCCGATGAGGTATATTGTGCCATCTACAACTGCAATACCACAACATGCATTAGCATAGGGCATATCACGTTTCTGAGTCCAGCTATCTGTTTGTGGATCATAGACATAAACGCTCTTCTTGGCCATGGAATACGGACTGGGATGGATTCCTCCGAATACGTAGATTTTACCGTCGAAAACGCAGGATGCAGGATAACACCGTCCTTCAGGCATATTCGCCATCCGGGTCCATGTATCATTGTGGGGATCATATACTTCAACAACCGATGTAACACTGGAAATGCTCGGAGCACCTCCAATCACGTATATTTTCTCATGAATGGCCCCTCCAGATGTCATTAGTCTTTTGGTCGGCATGTCGGTCTTATATGTCCATAAGTCCTCTGCCAGGCTTATACTCGGTGTTCCTACATAAACGATGAGGAGCAAACCGGATAAGAGCCAGAATAAATGACTGATATTAGTGTTGTTTGGAGATTTCATTTTGTTCCTTCCTTTCTGCCCTAATCAAGGGACTTATTAAGAATCTTTAACAATTAATGAGAAGACTTTCAGACACGTATTGAAGCATGAGATTCACCTACAGGTATGCACTTAACTGTTTAATATATTATAAATGCAGCTTTCTAAACAATAGTCTCGTAAAGAGGTCTCTATATTTAAATGCAGGAAAAAGAGTTCAGCATTGCGCAAAAAATGAAATTTCTCGCCACTTTCTTTATTTGGCCAATTCGGTTGGCACATAACAAATTGTCATAAAGACATTTACAACCGAAAGATAATATACTAAATTCCGGCTTGAGGCTCTCCAAATCGGACTATAAGAAGCCAACCACAATTTTGAACTCGAATAATCAGAACACACTTTGATATGCGATAAGTTGTTAGATATGCTATAATATGCAATCATCACGGGAAGATATATTAAGATGTTTATAGACAAAATGACCGGTTTTTAGCTGATATAAGGCGAGCTGAGAAGTTAACCTCGGATGTACATATTATGGGTAGCGATGACTACACTTATATGGGTGGTGTGGGAAAAGTATTCCTGACAACTCACTGGTCCCTTATCGAAAAGGTTGGCGTAAGCGATCACGACAAGAATCGAGCCCTCATCGAGTTACTTATTAAAAAATACTGGAAGCCAGTTTACTGCTATCTACACCGACGAGGATACCAGAACGAAGAGGCAAAAGACCTAACACAAGGATTCTTCCAGGAAGTCGTGCTGGGCCGAAAATTGATTGACAAAGCCGACCGCACAAAAGGAAGATTCCGATCGTTTCTCTTGACCGCTTTGAACCATTATCTAATCAATATCCACCATAAAGAAGCTGCAAAGAAGTACATACCAAGAGAGAAACTCCGTTCTATGGAAATAGCTGATATATCCATTTTGCCACAAGCAATCAGTTCGCTTACTCCCGAAGACAGCTTTACTTACACCTGGGTATCCAGCATGCTGGAGCAGGTTTTAGGAGAAGTGAAAGTAGAATGTGAAAAAGACGGCAAGATACTTAACTGGCAGGTTTTCCGTGATCGAATATTGCAGCCAATAATGAGGGCAAGTGAAGCCCCTGCACTTGAGGCTATTTGTGACAAGTATGACATTGCCGACAAAGTAAAGGCTTCTAATATGATTGTGACTGTCAAGAGGCGGTTCCAAACCCTGCTTCAACAGCATATTCGAAGTTCGGTGATGTCAGAAAAAGAAGCCGATGAGGAATTAAAAGAAATCAGAAGATTTCTTCCAAAAGTCGCGCAAGATGGCGGATAGTTTCCTGTATATAACTATAGGGAGGTAATTCATAACTGAGATAAGTGGATTCCAATGTATTTAACATTATTGACTCAGCGATGCCCTTAATAATCTATCGTATTAATTTGATGTCAAAGCTATGGAAGAAGAATCAATATTTAGTTTAGGCCCTGAGCAATTGGATCGCCTTTTGTCCTTAGGCACAGAGGATGATCTGCAGCAAGAGGAAAAGCAAAAAGCAAATTCAAAGGACCAATCAGCAGAGACGAGTAGTCCTCTCTCAGAAGTTGTGGAACAGCCCGGCGGTTGGATCGACTGCTACCAACTCCTGAGCGTTTTAGGGGAAGGCGGCATGGGGATTGTCTATCTGGCCGAACAGACTGAGCCAATAAAACGTCAGGTGGCCCTGAAGATTATCAAGCCCGGCATGGACTCAAAGCGTGTGATCGCCCGATTCGAGGCTGAACGCCAGGCTTTAGCTTTGCTTGATCATCCGAATATTGCACATGTTTATGATGCCGGGACAACAGAGGCCGGCCGGCCTTATTTTGTTATGGAGTATGTTAAAGGCTTATCCATCACCGAGCATTGCGATCGCCACAAGCTGACGATTGAAGAGCGGCTACGGTTATTCCAACAGGTCTGTGAGGCTGTCCAGCACGCTCATCAAAAGGGAATTATCCATCGGGATATAAAGCCGTCAAATATCCTTGTCTCAGTGGAAAATGACCGCTCCATACCTAAAATCATCGACTTCGGAGTAGCCAAAGCCCTTGCACAGCCTCTAACTGAACGAACGCTTGTTACAGAACAAGGCCAGTTGTTTGGAACGCCCGAATATATGAGCCCTGAGCAAGCTGACATGGGCAGTGAAGATATTGACACTCGCTCGGATATCTACTCTTTGGGTGTTCTGTTGTATGTATTACTGACCGGTGTTTTGCCATTCGATTCCGACACACTCCGGGGAAATGGAATTGATCACATTCGAAAGGTCATTTGTGAAACCGATCCGAAAACTCCAAGTACACGGCTTACAAAGCTTGGAGACGAGGCCTTACAAATTGCCCACAATCGGAAGATGGAAATCCAAACGTTGACCAGGCATCTTCGTAAGGAATTGGAATGGATCCCGATCAAGGCGATGCATAAAGATCGTGCAGAACGCTATCGCTCATCCTCAGAGCTTGCTGACGACGTAGAAAATTACTTAAAGGGTGCTCCACTCATGGCCGGACCGCCGAGCGCCATGTATAAACTTAGAAAGTTCGTCCGAAGAAATCGAGTGCTTGTTACAGGCATTGCGGCGGTAATAGCCGTGTTGATTGCCGGTGTGGTGGTCTCCATGCTTTTTGCGATCAAGGTCGAGAAGAAAGCGAGGATAGCAGAAGCAATCAACGATTTCTTCAGTAATGATGTACTTGCCGCGGTCGATCCCCTGACGGGGGAGAAACCGGTAGCTTCCCTTGAGCCTATCCTGGATATCGCAACGCAACGCCTTGAGGGTAAATTTGAGGATGAACCGCTAATCGAAGCATCGATTCGATACACTCTGAGTCGCAGATATTGGCATATTGGTAAGTATAATGCTGCCGAAGCAAACCTCAAACGTGCCGTTGAGCTTCGAAGTAGGAAAGTGGGAACCGACGATCCGGAACTCCTCAATTATATGCAGGAACTAGGCTGGGTGTACTATTACCAATCCAAATATGATAAAGCCGAGGCGCTTTTGGTCGAAGCCATGGATAAGGGACGTACTGTATGGGACGAATTGGATCCGATATTATTAAGGGCGACATCTCGCCTTGGCTGGCTGTACCATTTCTTAGGGCGAAATGAAGAAGCCGCGAAAGTGCACGGCGAGAAGCTGGAGGTAATCCGGCGCAGGCTCGGATCTGACCACCCGGTTATAGCGGGCTACATGAGGGGGCTGGCCGGTGCGTATCGGGGGCTGGGTCGTTACGAGGAGGCGGCAGAACTAAGCCGGAAAGCCCTGGATATTGACCGACACGTCCTTGGTGAGGAGCATAGCTCTACCCTTGACGACATGCTCACGCTTGGTGATTCGTGCAGGCCGTTAGGTCGCTACGATGAAGCTGAAAAACTGTACCTCAAGGCGCTGAAGGCCAGGCGCCGACTCTTGGGCGAGGAACACTTTACGACGCTGGTTGTAATGCTTCACTTAGGTTCGCTTTATCTGGATTTGAAACGATATACCGAAGCCGAGCGGCTTCTGGTTCCAGCGCTTGAGACGAATCGCCGTCTCTACGGTAATGAGAATGCTTCAACGTACCATTCGAAAGATTTGGTGGCCAAACTCTACAAAGAGCAAGGTGATCACGAAAAAGCAGAACCACTCCTTCTCGAAGCTCTTGAAGGCCGCCGCCTCAAACTCGGTGACACTCATCCACAGACTAAGGAGTCACTTAATAACCTCATCGCCCTCTACGAAGCCTGGAACAAGCCGGAAAAGGCCGACCAATGGCGGGCAAAATTACCGTAAACAGAAGCAAAGATAGAGTGACATGAGAACGCGAAAATGGCCCAATTGTCTCTCACAAAACTCATTCAACCCGAATACAACTATGCAATCCGTTATCTACCATTTTTTTAAAATGACCCTTTCGTAAGCGCCTTAATATCAGTCGTTTACGAAAGGGCAAAATTTGCGAACGTATTGCACTAAACGGCTCCGCCGTAGGCACTTTCGTGGATTCGTTACGTGATTCCATTTCCCGGATTATTTTTCATTATCCGGAACTGGCTGCGCACATTCGCGGCGGAGGCAGGCCCATTGAGAATAGACTCATTGAAGGAAGCTGCTAATGTATAAATCAATCGTCATGAATCGTGTGTGCCGCGTCGAAGGACACGGCGGAATTGTTGTGGACATCAAAGACGGCAAGGTAGCAGATGTGAAGATGAACATCTTCGAAGGTCCGCGTTTCTTGGAATCGCTTGTCGTAGGCAAAACCTATGACCAGGTCGCGCCGATATTGATGAGGATATGCGCCATTTGTTCAGCAACTCATACCGTTGCTTCTCTTATGGCGGTCGAAAACGCTTTTGGAATTGAAGTGACCAGGCAAACAAGGCTCCTTCGCGACCTTTTGGTTCAAGGAGGAAATATCGAAAGCCACGCGCTGCATTTATACTGTCTTGTTATCCCCGATCTCATGCATCATCCCAGTGCCGTGACTTTAGCAGCAGACTATCCCCGGGAAGTAAAGATGGGACTGGAATTGAAGAAGCTGGGAAACAATATTCAGGAAACAATAGGAGGCCGTGCAATTCACCCTGTGAACGCTGTGGTCGGAGGCTTCGGAAAAATCTCCAGCGAAGAACAGTTGTGGGATTTGAGGGAACAGCTCGAGGAGGGTTTGGAACAAAGCCTGGCCACCTTTCAACTGGTATCATCCATGGATATACCGGACCTCTGTGTCTCGTCGAACATTTATGCAGCCCTATCAAATGGCGAATCCGGATACAGCCTGTTCGGAGACAAGATAATCCTGTCGACCGGAGAAACGAATCAGATTAATACCTACAAGGACCTTTGCCGTGAGATGGTCGTACCGCACTCTCACGCAAAACACAGTCGATTTAATAATAATCCATTCATGGTCGGGGCTCTGGCCAGAATAGCGCTGAATGGAAAGAAGTTATCCGGACAAGCAAGGAATACTTATGATAGGCTTGATATTGACTGGTTCTCAGGCAATCCGTTTCATAATAACATTGCCCAGGCAATCGAGCTGATTTACTCTATCGAGAAAGCAATTGAGATTATTGATGAATTACTGACCATGGGGCTCAAGAGGGAAAAGCCGGTGGAGATAACGACCGGGCCGGGAGCTGGAACCGGGGCGGTTGAAGCTCCACGAGGGACGCTCTATCACAGCTATCGCTTTGATGAGTCGGGGCGGCTTGCCGAAGCTGATGTTATTACACCTACGGCCCAGAACCTGGCCAACATCGAAAAGGATCTTCGTGTCTGTGTTGAAAGCTCAATCAATGAGTCGAAAGAGTCAATTTCTTCAAAATTGGAGATGATCGTGCGAGCTTATGATCCTTGCATATCTTGTGCCGTTCATTTAGTGGAGATAAACCTAAAATGACGTGTGCCTTTATAAAAGAAGCAGCAAAAAAATCATACAAAGATATTATGGTTGTCGGAGTCGGAAATCGCCTTCTTGGGGATGAAGGGATAGGATTATATATCATAGATAACTTATCCCAAATGCCTATGCCAACTAACGTGAATATTATTGATTGTGGATGCGATTTATTAAGTCTTATGTCCTATCTAAATAAACCACAGAAAATAATCATCATTGATGCTGTTTGTGGAGGAGGAAAGCCTGGTGAGATATACAGATTTGACTACAGTAAGTTGCCAACTACGATGCATGAAACACAGTCCGGCCATCAAATGAAAACTATCTTTATTCTTGACTTGTTGAAGTCGGTATATCCGGTTCTGGCCGATTCGGAGATTACTTTGATCGGTGTAGAGCCGAAGACTTTAGAACTGAGTGATAATTTATCACAAGATGTTAAGGAAAGGATTGCTGATGTAACAAAATTGGTTGTTGAAGAAATATCTACACAGTCTTCATTTTCACAAGTAGGATAAAACATGAGCACTCCGAACATATTGATTATCGATGATGAGTCAGAGTTCGTGGAGATATTGAGGACTATCCTAGCGGCTAAGCAGTATGAAGTAAGTTGTGCATACAGTGCTGACGAGGGATTTTCTAAGTTGGAGAAGGAAAGCCCTGATGTAATCATTCTCGACGTCATGATGGAAAAAGGCGCCGATGGATTCATTTTTGCAAGAAAAATCAGGAAAGATTTCCGTTTTGCTGAGATACCAATTTTGATGCTCACGGCTATGCGAGTAAAGACAGGGTTTGACTTTCCCGGTGAACGTATACATCCCAAGTTATTGCCCGTCGATCAATATGTGGAGAAACCGATTTAACCACAGGTCCTCCTCGAGAAAATAGAGTTTCTTCTTGCAAAATAAAACGTCGGTTGATTGTACGAAATCACGGTCTGCCGTTATGAGCATAGAAACTATCATTACAGTAGTATTAGCAGGATTGCTTTGTGAGTTTATTGACGCCTCAATGGGGATGATGTACGGCACAATTCTCTCACCGGTTCTTATTATTGCTGGGTTTGAACCAGTATTGGTAGTACCATCCATACTGCTTTCGCAAGCCTTGGGAGGATTAACAGCAAGCATATTTCATCATAAGTATGGGAATGTCAATCTCGCACTCAAAACCCTAAATCTAAAGATTATTGCAAGAAAATTATCCGAACTTGGCTACATCGAGTCTTTTAGGAAAGGAACAACCAAGGATCTTAAAGTATCTTTTTGTATATCGAGCTTGGGGATAGTGGCCACCATTGTTGCTGCACTAATAGCTATTAACATCCCAAAAGCACTTCTCAAGTCTTATGTTGGAATACTGGTATTGGTCATGGGCATTATTCTGCTCTCGGGCTATAAGTTTACTTTTTCTTGGAAGAAAATGGTGGCAGTAGGTGTGCTGAGTGCATTTAACAAAGGAATGTCTGGCGGCGGTTTCGGTCCAGTTGTGACGAGCGGCCAAATCATAGCTGGAAGAGACGGCAAAAGCGCAATAGGGGCTACTACTTTTGCTGAAGCACCAATTTGCATTACCGGATTCTTAACCTTCTTGATAACAAAAGGGATTTCTAATTGGAATTTACTAATCTTCTTAAGCATAGGAGCTTTGTTGGGGGCTCCTCTCGGGGCTTTGTTAACATCTAAGTTGGACTCCGAAAGAAGACTAAGACTTAACTTAGCAATATTAACTTTGATTTTGGGGACATGGACATTAGCCAAAACATGGATACTCTGAACAAATTTAATCCCGGATTATAGTGGCTTGAATCGATAGATGTTTGATCTGCATATACTGTTGCAGCCTTTTCGCATTTTTTAATAAATAGAAAGCATGAGAAAATCCCTATGGAGCTAAGTCAGGAACAAAGAAGCCAAATAGATGACATCATTTCTAGAACGCTTTGTTCAAGGAAGTACGAGTGTTATAGAACCGGCTTTGAGAAACTCTGCAAGATAAAAGTGATTGGAACTACTGGTCTTATGGAGTGCTCAAATCAGAATCGAAGGCTTTGTAGATCCGGTATTCCTTTCGGCTATAAAACCTTCTGTGAGTGTCAACTTCGTCATTACATAAGCCAGACTTTTGGTATTTGAGAGGACCAATTTCAACCAGATACTTTTATAGAAGACAATGATATGTGGCATGTTGGGAAAATTGAGAATGCAAACTCAAGCGATACGCTAAGACATTCCTTGTACATTGAGAAGTCCTCTTGGTATTAAAGAAATTAGGATACAAGTGAGTCGCTGATGTGACTAGAGGTGATGAGGAATGAGTATCACCGAGTCCGACTGGAAAGAAATATACAAGCACAAAATCGACACTGTCAAGTCGGCAATGAAGGTAATTAAGTCGGCAGACACTATATTTATAGGAACGGGCTGCGGACAGCCACAACATCTGGTTAATGCTTTGGTCGAACATTCAGGGCACGTCTATGACGCCCGGATAGTTCATCTCTTGACCATGGGAGCAGCTCCCTATGCGAGCGAGGCATTCCGTGAAGCATTCAGAATGAACAGCTTTTTTGTTGCCGATAACGTTCGCGATACTTTGGCGCAAGGTATCGGAGACTACACACCAATATTTCTTTCGGAAATACCGCATGAATTTGCGACTGGAAGGATTCCTATAGATGTGGCCTTGGTTTCTGTAAGTCCGCCCGATGTCAACGGACTCTGCAGTCTGGGCGTTTCTGTTGATATCGTCAAATCGGCTGTAGCTAACGCGAAACACGTAGTGGCGCAGGTCAACAGCCGGATGCCTCGAACTCTTGGTGATAGCCTTGTTCATGTAGATAGCATAGACATATTTGTCCCATACGATGAGGATATTATCGAAATACCCACATCTAAACCGGATGAGACATTGCGGCGGATTGGGCAAAACATCGCGAGGCTCGTTGAAGATGGGAGCACAATTGAATGTGGTATAGGGCGCATTCCTCAGGCATTGGCTGAATTTCTGAGAGACAAGAAAGACCTCGGTGTCCATACGGAGATGTTCAGCGATTGGATCATAGACCTGATAGAATGTGGTGCGATTACTTGTGCGAAGAAGTCCCTCAACCGAGGCAAGATTGTCGCAAGTTTCTGTATGGGATCGAGACAACTGTACAGATACATTGACAACAACTCATTTTTTGCATTTCATCCCTCAGAATACGTCAATGACCCATACATCATTAGTCAGCACGACAAAATGATTGCAATCAATGTTGGTCTGGAAATCGACTTGACAGGCCAGGTATGCGCAGACTCGTTGGGTTACCGCTTCTACAGCGGTATCGGTGGACAGGTTGACTTTGTGCGTGGTGCTGCTCGCAGCAAAGGTGGTAAGGCAATAATTGCAATGCCATCAACCGCAGAAGACGGCGAGATCAGTCGGATTGTATCACACCTTACTGAGGGGGCCGGAGTTGTTACAACTCGTGGAGATGTCCACTATGTAGTTACAGAATATGGAGTTGCGTATCTGCATGGCAAGAGTGTAAGGGAGAGGGTATTGGAATTAGTGAATGTCGCACATCCTAAATTCCGAGCAGAGCTTTTAAAAGCGGCAAAGATACAAGATTACATCTATAAGGATCAAATAGAGCTGGCATGGGACAAGATCGATTATCCTGGAGAAATGGAGCGTTGCGACGTGCTTCGGGATGGTACTGAAATACTCTTCAGACCTGTAAAACCTACCGATGAGCCTACTCTTTCGGAGATGTTATATTCACTGAGCCCCAAATCTATTAAAACCCGCTTTATGATGCACAAGAAAGCGTTCCCTCACAGGGAAGTCCAACAATTCACCAACGTTGACTATCGTTATAATTTCGCTGTCGTGGGAATTGTGCCTTGCGCTTCGTATGAGCAAATCGTTGGGATTGCTCAGTATTTTCAAGATCCAAGATCAAAGTGTGCAGAAGTTGCCCTTCTTATTCAGGATGAATGGCAACTTAAGGGAATGGGAACCCTCCTCTTGGCTTATATAACTCAGATTGCCAGGCAGCGCGGCGTGAAAAACTTCTATGCCAAAGTACTGCCGGATAATGAACCAATGCTTTCAATTTTTCGCAACTCTGGTTATCAGGTGAAGACCACATTTGATGGCTATGCCTATGATATCACCTATAATTTGACAACCTCGGAGCAAAGGGATTAACACCATCAGTGATAATGTAGGCCGTTATTCATTTTCAGATGTCCGAACTTGAAGAAACATAACCATGCGACGAAGTGCGATTAGCTTGTTGATAGATGTTATTAGCTTACTTGTATTCTTAGCCATAATTTGGACTGGCTACCTGATGCACTACGTTTTGCCTGCGGGTGGTGGGCAGGGTCACACCTTGACACTATGGGACATATATAGACACGACTATGGCAAGGTACATTTTTTTCTGGCCCTGGCTTATGGTCGCCCTGATTATCGTACACCTCTGACTACACTGGTCTTTGATTTGTTCCATAATGAGCAACTTGTTGGGTGCACCGCAATAAAAGCGATTTAAGCGTGCCCTATATGGTATCATCCTTTTGTTAGTTATGGTTATAGCAACCATAGGCAGTCTATTATAGATTGAGAAGAAAGTAAAGTATACTTACGGTGAAGATCAGGCACGGTATGGATATGTGGCTTTCGAAACAAATGAGTTGCATGACATTACCGGCCGCACAACTCTATCCCAAGCTACCGAGATGACTGGTATTTCAGTAGAGTAGTTGATCACCAAGCTACAACTGCCATCGAATATCGATCCCAATGAAAGATTGGGCCGGCTCAAGTGGCAATATAGATTCAAAATTGAAGATGTAAAACGAATCGTCTCACAGGAAATAAACAGGGAAAGGTAAGTATTCTTCAAGTCTCATCAATCAAGCTTATATAAGCTTACAATACGATTGCTTATGAGTCTGTGGCTGTCCTACGACCAACCAACCGATATACCAATGCGAATCTTGACAGGTCTTTAGAAATATAAATATAATGGCCGAATATAGAGATTGCTTCGAATCCTTAATTGGTGAATTTACTCCTTATCATGTGAGGATATTAATGGTAGATGAACAGTTGTCATTTTCCGCAAAGGCAGCTTTGATTGAGCGTGTCAAAGAGTTAACCTGTCTTTACGGGATGGCTCAAATAACCAGCCAGCCGGATATGGCATTGGAAGAAATCATCCAGGGTATAGTAGAACTTCTACCTCCTGCATGGCAATACCCCGAAATTTCATGTGCGAGAATAATTTTGGATGGTATATCCTACACGACCCAGGACTTTCATGAGTGCCGTCAGAATCAGACGGCTGAAATTATTGTGGGTGGTATGCCACGAGGCGTCATTGAGGTGGTTTATTTAGAGAAAAGGCCTGATCTTGATGAAGGTCCATTTCTAAAAGAAGAACGCAATCTAATTAACGCAGTAGCCAGACAGGTTGCTTTAGTTATTGAGCGGAAACAGGCAGAGAAAGACAAACTGAAACTTCATAATCAGCTTCTTCATGCCGATCGGCTTGCTACAATCGGGATGCTCGCTGCGGGTGTAGCTCATGAACTAAATGAACCGCTGGGAAACATTCTTGGATTTGCACAGTTGGCAAAGAAGTGTCCGGGTCTTCCGGAATCAGCCGGGCATGACATTGGCAAAATCGAAACGGCTTCTTTACACGCACGGGAGATAATCCAGAAGCTTCTGGTTTTTGCACGACAAGCTCAGCCTCACAAAACGCAGGTTAATCTCAATCAAGTTGTGCAAGATGGGCTTTATTTTTTCGAAGCCCGATGTACCAAGGAAGGTATAGAACTTATTCGTCAGCTTTCGCCGGAACTGCCTGAAATTATCGCCGATCCGGGACAATTGAACCAGCTTCTGGTTAATCTGGTTGTAAATGCCTTGCAGTCGATGCCGGGAACGGGCAAGATAACAGTTCAGACACGATTTTCGAATAATAATGTTTATCTGATTGTAAAAGATACGGGAACTGGTATGAGTAAAGAGGTTCTTGATAAAATTTTCATCCCTTTCTTCACAACAAAGGATGTTGGTCATGGAACCGGCTTGGGTTTGCCTGTTGTATATGGGATCGTTACGGCCCACGGAGGTACAATTGATGTTAAGAGCGAACCCGGCTGTGGTACTCAGTTCGAAATTCAATTGCCGTTGGTAAAACCGGAAGATGTGGAGGAGAGTGTTTAATATGACTACCGCAAAAGAATGCATTTTAATAGTGGATGATTCTGAAAGCACACTGGAAGTTCTAAAGCGAAATCTAACAACAGCGGGCTATCAGATTTTCACGGCAAGCGGTGTCTCTGGAGCAATTGAGATTCTTGAACAGACACGATTAGATCTGGTCATCACCGACCTTAAGATGCCCAATGTTAGTGGTATGGACCTGGTTCGGCATATTCACGAAAATTTCAGAGATACCGAGGTTATGATGATTACAGGCTATCCATCAATTGAGGGAGCCGTAGAAGCTGTTAAAACTGGTGCCGAGGAATTTTTAGCCAAACCTTTCACCGATACTGAGCTTTTGTCTGCTGTTAAGCGGGTGCTGGATAAAGCAAGGACATACAGGTACGGACGTGCTAAAACAGACCAGGCAGTTCCTGCACATAAAGGACTCATCGGGAACTCGGAGGAGATGCGTGAGGTTTTCGTTGCCATAAGTAAAGCTTCATCTGCTTCAGCCACTGTGCTGATTACCGGCGAGAGCGGTACGGGTAAAGAGCTTGCAGCAAGAGCTATTCACTACAGTAGTATGCGTTCCTCAGCACCGTTTGTGCCGGTCAATTGTGGCGGTATTCCGGAGGGATTGCTTGAAAGCGAATTGTTTGGGCATGTAAAGGGAGCATTCACAGGAGCAACGGAATCTCGGGCAGGATTTTTTCATGCTGCCGATGGAGGTACGATTTTTCTTGATGAAATCAGCGACATGAGCCTGGCGATGCAGGTCAAACTTCTGCGTGTACTCCAGGATAAAGAAGTTTGTATGGTCGGCTCAAACCGAACACGCAAAGTCGACGTACGAATTTTAGCTGCGACTAACAAGGATTTACAGGGCCTGGTAAAAAAGGGGCTTTTCCGTGAAGATTTATTTTATCGCCTCAATGTCATTACGATTATTATCCCACCTCTGAGAGAAAGGGGAGACGATATTTTATTACTGGCCCATCATTTTCTAATTCAGTTTGCAGCCGAATCAGGAAAGACAACGCTCAGATTTTCAGATGAAGCCCTGCAGAGTCTGCGAAGTTTTAATTGGCCGGGGAATGTAAGAGAATTAGAGAATGTAATCCAGCGCCTTATGGTGATGACCGATGGGGACATCATAGAGGTTCCCGACTTACCTTCTCTTATGCGTTTTTCTGCTCTTCGTAAGATTGGATTCAATCGTACTCTTGCTGAAGTGGAGAGCGAATATATCACCAATGTTCTGGCAAGCGTGGACGACAATAAAACCAGGGCAGCAGAAATCCTCGGCATAGATCGCAAGACCCTGCGTGAAAAGCTCAAAAGGACTGAGCCGCCTCCATCTTAAATTCTCGTTACCGGGTAATTTCTCCCCGGTGGTTCAAATCTCCCCGCCTGTATACTGTTTTCCAACCAGTACATTATTATAAGCTCCCCACATCGAAAAGATCGATTTGGTCAAATTCCTTCATTCTATTCGATTAGGTGCGAAATTGCTTCGTTTCAATCTTCAGTAAAACCGAGCATAAATGACGATTTAATTCCGTTTTTCAACAGTTGGTATGGTTTTTGCAACATTTGATCTGTAGTCAGGAATCGCAAAGGAAGGAATTAAGATATGTCAGAAAATACGAGATACTTTGGGCTATGTATGAGTTGCCGAAATGCTTCGTCATGTACGTTTCCACGAGATCCAGCTATACCGGCCTTTTATTGCGAAGAGTTCGAGATCGACACAACCACTTCGGTCATGTCGCCCGAAAAAGATCAGTTATTTACGGCAGAACATGATGCTTTCGACGAAGATTCGAAAAAATTCATCGGACTTTGCAGCGACTGTGAAGGCCGCAAGAACTGTACCTTCCCGAAACCTGAAGGGGGTATATGGTGTTGTGAGGAGTACAGATAGAACAAAGTGAGACAGTGAGTTGTGATAATGGTAATATTTCTTCATAGCAAGGGGATCCGAATAAGTGAATTCAACAGACACCTCAAGAATCCTGGAAAATCATACCGAGGACAAGGGCCGGCTTATCGCCGTTCTCGAAGAAATTCAGGCTGAATATGGCTATCTTACCGAAGAGTCACTGAGAATAGTGAGCAACGAGATAGGTCGTCCCTTGGTCGATGTATACAGCGTTGCGACATTCTATCGTTCGTTCAGTTTGAAACCCCGGGGCAAGCACCTTATCTATGCGTGTCTTGGTACAGCCTGTCATGTTCGGGGCGCACCGCGGGTTGTCGAAGAGTTTGAGCGTCAATTGGGAATCAAATCGGGCCAGACAACGGAGGACATGGAATTTACGCTGGAAACGGTGAACTGCCTTGGGGCCTGTGCTCTCGGACCGGTTGTTGTTATCGACGGCCAATATTACTCGAAAGTCAGAAAATCAAAAGTAAGCCAGTTATTAGAGAATGCCAGAAATGGAAACGGCAAACTCCGGATAGAGAATGATAAGCGAATATTCCCAATCAATGTAAATTGTCCGCATTGTAATCATAGCCTGAGTGATGAGGCCTTTTCCATTGACGGCCAACCATCGATACTGGTAATTATATCTTATAACCACAGGCAGGGATGGCTCAGGCTCTCCTGCCTGTATGGTAGTTACAATTTTGCCTGCGAGCTTGATGTCCCCGCAGATTCGGTAGCTGCCTTTATTTGCCCACATTGTAATGTGGAATTTCACAGCACCTTGGATTGCTCTATCTGCACTGCGCCAATGGTGCCGATGTCTGTAGATGGTGGTGGTCTGGTGCAGATTTGCTCTCGTCACGGCTGTAAGAACCATTTGTTGGATTTGGTTTAGCAAAGATAATGTCAGGTGAAGGCGGTTGTTTAACGACCGCTTACGCGAGTAAAAGCTCATCGCCATAAAACAGTAATGTTTCCAAGGGATAATAAAGTGTTGAGATTATCATCTATAAATGAGCTAAAAGAATTGCAGAGAGTTCTTTTTGATGCAAGTGATGAAAACGAGCCTCGAATAGTTATCTGCGCAGGAACTGCCTGTCAGGCAAGCGGCTCGAACGATATTATTCGAGTTTCAAAAAGATATATTATTGAAAAGCGCCTGGTCGGCAAAATGTCACTTCGTATTACCGGATGTCATGGTTTTTGTGAGATGGGACCTTTTATTCTCACTGAACCACAGCAGGCATTTTATACACAGGTAAAGCTCGACGACGTTCCGAGGATTATTGAAGCATTACTCTCGGATAAATATGTCGAAGATCTGTTGTATAAAGATCCGCATACGGGCCAAAAGTACTACAAGCGGGACGATATACCTTTTTTCAAAAATCAACACCGTAGCATATTGGGTATGAATCAGAAGATAGATCCGATTCGAATATATGACTACATTGCACAAGAGGGGTATATTGCTCTCGGAAAGGTACTATCGAAACAAAATGCTGAGTGGGTAGTGCAGCAGGTCAAAAGTTCCGAATTACGCGGCCGTGGCGGTGCCGGCTTTCCCACGGGATTGAAATGGGAATTGTTGACAAAACAGCCGGGCAATCGCGGCAAGTTCCTTGTATGTAATGCTGACGAGGGTGATCCGGGCGCTTATATGGATCGCAGCATCCTTGAAGGTAATCCGCACAGCATCATCGAAGGAATGATAATCGGTGCCTATGGTACTGGGGCAACAGAGGGTATAGTTTATGTTCGCAACGAATATCCGGTTGCTGTAAAGCATCTGAATATCGCGCTTAATCAGGCGAGACAGATAGGCCTTCTGGGAAAGAATATTCTCGGAACCGGTTTTTCATTTGATATCAAGCCGGTCAAGGGTGCCGGCGCTTTTGTTTGTGGTGAGGAGACCGCACTTATACGTTCTATAGAAGGTAAGGTGGGTGAGCCTCGCCAGAGACCTCCGTTCCCCGTACAGAAAGGTATCGACGGCAAACCTACGGCAATCAACAACGTTGAGACCTGGGCGAATATCCCGCTTATATTCAGGCTTGGAGCCAGGAAGTTTGCGAGTATTGGCACAGCGGGCAATAGCGGCACGAAAATATTCAGCTTGGTTGGTAAAATAAAGAATACCGGTCTTGTCGAGGTACCAATGGGAATGACTATCAAGGAGATTGTCTACGATATTGGCGGTGGCTCGATAGGCAAGGCCAAGATAAAGGCGGTCCAGACGGGCGGACCTTCCGGAGGCTGCATTCCCGCCGACAGGTTCGATTTGTCCGTTGATTATGAAACGCTGGCCGATGCCGGCTCGATTATGGGTTCGGGCGGCATGATTGTCATGGATGAAAATACCTGTATGGTGGACGTCGCCAGGTATTTTATGAATTTCCTGAAGGACGAGTCCTGCGGCAAGTGTTTCACATGTCGAAAAGGCACACAGCGAATGTATGAGATTCTCGACGATATCTCGAAAGGCAAAGGGACGCTCGAACACCTGGATCTTCTGGAAGAATTAGCGGAGGTCGTAAAGGATACGACGATGTGCGGCCTGGGTCAGACGGCCGCGAATCCCGTGCTGAGCACCCTGCGCTACTTTCGCGATGAATATCACCGGCATGTGGTCGATAAAAAGTGCAATGCCTTCGTGTGCAGGGATATAGTGGGTGCGCCCTGCCAGGCTGCCTGCCCATTGGACACCGAGGTCTGGTGTTATGTTGCTCTGATTGAAAAGGGTCAATACGAAGAAGCATACAAGATAATCCGGGATTCGAACCCATTTCCATCGGTCTGTGCCCGGGTATGCGGTCGTAAGTGCGAAAACAAGTGTAATATTGCTGTCAGCGGCGGCCAGGCTATTGCTATTCGGGCAATGAAAAGATTTATTACAGACCGCGTCGATCCTTCGGTTTATAAACCTGCCAGAACCGCTCGCCGGGGCAAGGACATTCACAGGATAGCGATTATAGGCGCCGGTCCCGCCGGCCTGTCAGCTGCTCATTATCTCTCTCTGCTTGGCTACAAAGTAACGATCTTTGACGCCGGTGAAGAGCCGGGTGGAATGCTCATTAGTTGCATACCCGCTTATCGCCTCCCTTTGCATGTGACACGCAATGAAATAAATACGCTTCTTGACGAAAATATCACCCTTAGGTGCGGAACTGTCTTGGGTCGGGACATAACCATAGACGAACTGTTTAAAGATGGCTTCGAAGTTGTCTTCCTGGCGATTGGAGCGGATAAAAGCTGGCGTTTGGGGCTTGAAGGGGAAGATACCGAAGGGATTTATCCTTCAATGCAATTCCTTAAGGCATTTAATCTGAGAGGCGAGGAATTGGCTAAGGGGCGTGTGGGTATTGTTGGCGGCGGTAATTCCGCCGTAGATGCCGCAAGAGTGGCTATGCGTCAGAAAAAAGTTAAAAGTGTAACACTGCTCTACCGTCGAACCGCCCAGGAAATGCCTGCCTATGCCGAAGAGGTCGAAGCGGCTATTGAAGAAGGTATAAGGCTTGAAACATTGGTTTCACCAACAAGCATACGTTATATCAGAGCTGCTGAGGCAGAAGGTGTGAAAATAGAAACATTCGTCGAACCGGTGAAGATAGATGCGAAAAACGGGCGTTTGGCTGATATTCAGTGCATCAGGAACAAACTTGGTGATATTGATTCGAGCGGCCGACGCAGGCCTGTTCCTATACCCGGCACTGAGTTCACTATCGCTCTGGACACCATGATAGTAGCTATCGGCGAAGCTCCGGACAGCGATTGTCTTGCATCTATGGGATTGGAGCTTGATAAAGGTGGAAGATTGCGGGTTGATGCGAAAACTCTTCAAACCAATCGTAAAGGTGTGTTCGCCGGGGGCGATTTGGTGACAGGGCCGAATACTGTTGTTAATGCCATTGCCGCAGGAAGAAAAGCGGCAGGAGTTATAGATCGATATATTCACGGCCAAGAGCTTGCTGAGCCGCCCGAGTTAAAGCTGCCTTCAGTTTTTATAGAACCCGCTTTGGTTAGCGATGAAGAGCTTGAAGATGCAGAAAGAGCAGAACCAGCAACACTCAGCGCCAAATCGAGAAAGAGGAGCTTTGCAGAAGTAGAGATGGCATTGTCTGTTGAACAGGCAATCCAGGAAGCCCGAAGATGTCTGAGATGCGATCTTGAATTCACTCATCCAGACAATGAAGCAAGCGAATGCGTGGCTGTGGAGGAAAAGTCGGCATGATTACATTGAAAATCAACGGTTTGGAAGTATCAGTAGATAGGGGCAGCACCCTCTTGGAGGCTGCAAGATTCTTGGGCTTTCCTATCCCGACTCTGTGCTATATGGATGGGTTATCGCCGTACGGGGCCTGCCGTCTCTGCGTAGTGGAGATTGGAGAAGGACCAAAGGTAAAATTGGTCTCTTCGTGCACGTACCTGGCCGAGGAAGGTCTCATTGTGCGCACAGCTTCGGAAAGAGTGCTTAGAGCACGCAAAATGATATTGGAGCTGTTATTGGCTTCTTGTCCCCAATCCAAGACCGTCCAGGACCTTGCTTCTGCACACGGCATACGCCAGCAGCGTTTCAAACAGGAATACGAGGATTGTATCCTCTGTGGCTTGTGTGTCCGTATGTGTGAAGAACAAATGATGGCTAAGGCTATCGGTTTTAGAGGACGAGGTGAGAATAGAAGTATCGGCACGCCATTTGATATCAAGTCGGATGTCTGCCGATTGTGCGGGGGCTGCATTTATGTATGCCCGGCTTGCCAGCTTCGATGCACATATACCGAGCCGGAAAAGGCAATCTGTGGAGGTTGTGCGAATCTGACCCCGCCCTGCCTCGAAAAAGAAAAGTTCAATGATATGATGTGCTACATGAGCCCATGCATAGCTTGCGAGATAAAGAAAGAATAATAAAGTAAAGGAGCCACATAAAATGTCACTTACGCTTTCAAAGATAAATGCTTCTGCTGCAACCCTCACGAAGAACCGGACAGAAAGTTCGGTTGTACCCGCTTCCGGTATGTGTGTTACGTGTGTGGACGGCTGTATCGGTATGTGTGAGATAGGCAAGAGTGCTTACCGCGGCCACGAGGTCATCTATCCGCAACCATTCGGTGTAGTAACCACCGCAGCCGAAAAGACCTATCCGGTTGATTATTCCCACTTCAACATTATGGGAACGGCGGTTGGCGCTCATGGTATCGAGGCTGACAGCGACAAGGCCATCTTTCCTGCTGTCAATTTAGAAGTCGCCTTTGGTCACAACAACGGCTTGAAGTTCCGCTATCCCTGGATAATTCCCGGGATAGGTTCGACGAACATCGCGAAGAACAACTGGGAAGGTCTGGCGATTGGCTCTGCTCTTGCAGGAACCGGCCTGACAATTGGTGAGAATGTTGTTGGAATGGACCCTGAGTCAGTCATCAAGAACGGCCGGGTGGTCGATACGACCGACCTTAAACGCCGTGTGAAGCTCTATCAGGATCATCAAAGAGACGGTTACGGTGCTATTATTGTGCAGGCAAACGTTGAAGACACGCGATTGGGTGTGCAGGAGTATGCCATCGAGAAGCTCGGAGTTCAATGCGTGGAGCTGAAGTGGGGCCAGGGAGCAAAGGACATCGGCGGGGAGGTGAAAATCACCGACCTCAAAAAGGCACAGCTTTTGTATGAGCGAGGCTATGTGGTCCTGCCGAACCCGACAGAACCGGCCGTCATCAGGGCCTTTGAAAACGGCGCATTCAAGGAGTTCGAGAGACACTCGAGGGTGGGGATGGTAACCGAGGAATTGTTTGCCGAACGGGTGGAGGAGCTGCGAAACGCCGGCGCCAAATACATATTTCTAAAGACAGGAGCTTATCGTCCGGCGGACCTGGCGCGGGCGGTCTTGTTTTCTTCGCGGTATAAAATCGACCTTCTAACTGTCGATGGTGCCGGCGGCGGCACCGGTATGAGTCCCTGGCGCATGATGAACGAGTGGGGTATTCCTCCTGTACACCTGCACTCGCTCTTGTATCAGTATGTTAAACACTTTGCTGACAAAGATGAATACGTGCCCGCCCTGGCCGTAGCCGGCGGATTTGCTCTTGAGGACCAAATCTTCAAAGGACTTGCCTTCGGCGCGCCGTTTGTAAAACTCGTTGGTATGGCCCGCGCACCAATCGCAGCGGCCATGGTCGGCAAAACAATCGGACGCACAATGGACGAAAGCCAGATTCCAGTTTATGTCGAGCGATTTGGCAATTCGAAGGATGAGATCTTCGTTACTGCCAGTGCGCTGCGTCAGGAGCTTGGTGATGAAGAATTCGAGAGACTGCCCACCGGTGCTCTGGGACTCTACACCTATTATGAACGTATTGCTCAGGGTCTGCGACAACTGATGGCGGGCAGCCGAAAGTTCTCTCTGGAACACATCACGCGAGATGATATCGCGTCGCTGACGCATGAGGCCCAACAAGTCAGCGGAATTCAGTATGTAATGGATGTGGATAAAGGGAAAGTTGATAGAATTCTCGACAGTTAAAATTATCTGTTGCCTGAGCGTCTCCCTGTTCGATTGCGTTCAAAATGCGTGTGATATCAGTCATCATTCTTCTCGAATCTGGAGGTCAAAATATATTCCTATTATATCGAAAATTTAGGGATGACTCAAATACTACTTAAGACGCGGTTAGTGGTGATTAATCCAGGGGTGGAGAGCGAGGAGGTAGAATTGCATTTTGCAACGGCGGGTGGGACAAAGATATTTAATGTGTATGAAACATCCGAAGCTAATGATTTGAGGATTGTGGATCATAGAGTGAAGAATAACCGGTATAACTTTCCAGCGGAGAGTGTGACGACAATTGTTTTTAGAGAATCTGGCATAAAGGGGAAGAAGGAATCCTTTAAATAGATAGACTGGTTCACTTAGAAGAAGCACAAGGAATTTATAAAACTAGATTTCAGATAGATGTCAGAATTGGTACCTGTTAATGGTTATGGCCTTCTCCCAAAATTTCATAATATAGCTTTGTGGCATTGACTTTCGCAAAACCAGAATTAACTTGCATTGCTTCACTCCACTTTTTAAAGCTTCTTGCCCAAGTTTCCCGTAATCAGGGCGGCGATAATGGATTATCATTTATCAGGAGCCATATGCCCTGATGAGACCCCAGATAAATGTGACGCTCAGAATAATGAACAGTACTATAAAAATTATTAGCCTCAGTTTTCTTATATCTTCAAGCCGACAGCTGCCTTCCAGGACATCATTTTGGATATCCGTCAAATAAACTCTTATCTGTTTAATAGCAAAGAACTGAGTAATCTTCTGAGTCCCATAGATAAAGAGAATGATCAGCAGACATATTACTGTGAAGAAGATCGGTTGATTTATGCGATACGTCCCCTGGTCATTGTCAATCAGTGTATTCAGGGCAAAAACCAAAAACAAACACGTAACAGCTCCTATCCACATCCAGGCTTCGTAGTATGTTCGATACACCTTCAATTTCCTGTTAATAGCAGTAACAAGATCAAATCGACCACAATTTATCTGCCAAATGTAGCTCAGCAGGAAAACACCATAGCCGAAGAAGGATGAGCACAGGATGAACATAGGTATCAGCACTGTCAGCATGACCGGATTAGACCGGTATATATAAAGATCAAATCCCATAAGAACCATAGCCGCTAACTGTGCTGCCATATAGACCAGAATATTTAGATTCAAATTAAGTGTTGCTTTGCCAACCTTGGGTTTCAAAAAGGCTTCTAGTTCCGACCGTTCAAATCTTCTGTTTTTGAGCATTTCCTTGTTTCCTTCCTTCCAGATTTTTACCAGATCATTATTTTCCATTTTAAAGCTCTCCACTAAGCAGTTCTTTGAGCTTCTTTTTTACCCGGGCTAATCTTACGCTAACATTTGATTTTGAGATTCCGATGACTTCGGAGATTTCCTTGTAAGAAAGCTGCTCCAGATAAAGCATTATGATAGCTCGATCGAGCTTACCTAATTGGTTTATGGCTTTGTAAAGTCTGTTTATTTGTCCGTATTTCTCTTTCTCGTCAGTTTCAGCAGGAATGTCAGCATGATCCTCTTTTAGGCTCTCAGTTCGTACTCTAATCCGGTGTCGACGCAAATTGAGCAGGGCTGTATTGAGAGCCACCTTGTACATCCATGTAGTGAATTTGGATTCACCCCTGAATGATTTATAGGATTTCCATAGCTGACATGTAATCTCTTGGCTCAGATCTTTGCGATCATCGGTATTTATAGCATATAAACAGCAGATTTTATGGATGATATCCTGGTTCTCCTCGATCTGCTCTAAAAACCTGTTTTTTCCAGCCATGTCAACCATCTGTTATTGCTCCTAATTCATATTATTAGTTGCATGGCCGTTGTCAAAACTACAATGTTTGAAAATTTTTTTCTACTTCCGTTTTATGTATTTGAGTCAGGCCTTATATATAGGCACAGGCAAAGCTACCTTTGCCTTGAACGCTGAGCTGTAATTACGTCTTTTTTTCTCATAAAACTGTCTCCTGAATGCGTTATCGTCTCAGGTGACAAATCTACCTTAACTGTACGCCCAGTTTTTGGGGAGTATTATAGGCATCCAAATTACGACATTTCCGACACACTTCGTAGCCCATATGAACACAGTAACAATACCCAACTATTTGGTTTATAAAACGACTTGATAGTACAAAGAATAACGTACATGAAGAAACTTTTATTAGGCTTAAGATATATTCTTTGTTATAAACTATAGGCCTTGAAATTAAGAAACAAAAATATGATTTTAGAATGACCTTGAATGAATAAGATACTATGATCAAAAATAAGCAATTAATATTTGGTATCTTGTCGTTTCTTTTAATTGTATTTGTTACTTACCTATCTGTCATCCCACTTATCCCTCCAAAATCGTTATCTGAAAATGCCCCTACATCGAGATTCTCTGCCACAAGAGCGATGCGGCATGTAGAAGCCATTTCTCAAGAATCTCACCCTATAGGTACTCCTGAACTGGCATCTGTTCGTGATTATATACTCGGTGAGCTGAGGACTATTGGATTAAATCCTTCGATCCAAAGTACGTTAGCAACTAGACATTCGGGTGATGTTCTCTTTTCGGGAAGAGTATCGAACATTATAGCACGGCATCAAGGTACAGGATCTGATGGAGCTATCTTACTAATGGCTCACTATGATACGGTCTCAACAAGTCCAGGTGCTATGGATAGTGGATCAGGAGTGTCGGTTCTATTGGAAATGATGCGTGTTATGAGTTCGATTGAACCTCTCAAAAATGATGTTATAGCATTATTTACTGATGGAGAAGAGATTGCTTTACTTGGTGCTCATGCTTTCATAGATGAGCATGCCTTTGCTACCGACGTTAAAATTGTACTGAATATGGGCTTGTTATACCAAGGACCAGTAGTAATATGGACAACGAGTTCGGAAAATGGTTGGCTTATTAGTGAATGGGCGCGATCAGTTTCTGACTCTGCATCGTCTTCATCTCCTTTCTCAGCTTTTATGTCAGGAGACACAGACTTAACTCCATTTCTAAAAGCTGGTATAACTGGATTTCATTTCCTGAGTGCCTTTTCTATTCCATATTATCACACTGCAGGGGAGCGGCCAGAACGTATATCCCCAGCCTCAATTCAACACATTGGATCTCAAATTTCTGAATTCGTTCGCCATCTTGGAAATTCTAATATAAAAAATACGAAGAGTCCGGATAAAGTCTATTTTAATGTCATGGGTTTAAATCTGCATTATCCAGTATCCTGGGTTATGCCATTAACTATTGTCATTTCCATTTTGTACTTACTTATTTTAGTCATTGGAATCAGAAAAAAAATACTGAGATGGAGAGGGGTAGGAATCGGAATATGTACGCTCTTAATCGGTATGGTCGCATCAGGGGGCTTTGTGATGTTTATGTTCTGGAGTGTTATTACGGCACATCCAGAATACTGTCTAAATCCGCATGTTCTTATTAGATTGTGGCAACCCCATTTCAGAGGTGATTCACTCTATTTGATGGGCTTTATTGCTCTGACAGCATCAGTTACGTTTATTGTGAATAACTTACTTCGTAAGAAGGCTTGGATACAGGAATTGACAATAGGAATGCTTTTCTTTTGGATTATTGGGGCTGTCTTAGTGAGCATTCAAATTCCTCCTTCCAGTTATTTATTTCACTGGCCGATCTTTTTCAGCTTGGCTGCTTTAGTTTTGGTTCTTCTGGCTAAATCTAAGCAAAAAGAAAAGGTTGAGTGGGGAACATCATTCTTGTCTCTTCTCACAGTTATATCAGTATTGGTTCTATGGGTACCTTTGATATACATGTTTTTTCTTTGGACAACTTTTTCTTTACTTGCTGTATTAATCGGACTTGTCGTTTTAGCTCTTAGTGCAATGATGCCTTTCATGGATTTATATCAATTTCATAAACGATGGATCTGGCCTGTAATATTTCTCGTTATAGGTTTTAGTTTTATTATAGCAGGTCACTTCCTAGCCTATTCAGAAGAAACCGTTGAATATGCCAAACATGTGGGTTACTGGTTAGATGGAGATGCTAAAAAAGCTAACTGGGTTACTACTCCGGGAAAATTAGATCAGAGACAAAAACAGCTATTTCAGGCGAGTTCGATGGTAGCCTATTCTGAAATTCATCCCCTCGGAAATGAGAGTAAAACAGTATTAGCTAGTCCAGCGCCCGTTGTTCCCATGCAAACACCGGTATTATTTGTGAGAGAAGATAGATATCATGACAATAAGAGAACTCTACTAATTCATATCAAAACTTTTCAAAACGAAAGGTTGGAAGTTCATTTGAAACCTGAACCTGAACGGTTAGCTATTTATGAGGAAAGTGATAAAGATAGCTTGCCCAAAATATTTTCTCTTGTTGACGATGGAGGGTGGGCTTACCTGCGGTTTGACGCTCTACAGAATGGTCTTGACCTAGAACTGGATGTATCCTCGAACGAATCCGTCAAGATCTTGCTCATTTATGTAAGTACAGGTTTGCCTTCCTTTCCTGACATCGTAACACAACCTTCCGGCTTTACGATTGGACCACCAGATTGTTCTATGAACATACCTACAGATTTTACGGCTATTTACAAAAGCGTTAGACTTCCATCAAATCCATGAAAACAAAAATATTCTTTGAGTTTTTCACGTTACGAAATTTGAGTTAGCTACAAATTAGCAGAGTTTACTTATGAAAATCTCAAAGTCAAATAGTCAAATCACCTATGAAAAGCCCAAAGTCAAAAAGTAAAATCTCTGTAATCACAAACAATTTTTCTAAGAGACATTCATGTCACGACGTGCTGGCCAATGTCACTTACTAACCGACGAAGTTCATTGAATATGTAGTCAAATTTTTAGCCCTGACCTATCCTCTTTGTTAACAAGAGTTTATAGGATTGAGATTTTTTTAAAAAGGGTAGATAGCGGCCTTTCGAGTTGGGACGGTTGTACGTGCGCCACGAAAGCTGATGTGGGCAAGCTGGATAATCCAGCCTGGTCAAAGTCTAACCAACAGGCCAGAACAGAACTTTGCATGCAGGGCGGTAACAAACTGTGTGGAGCCAAAGGAAAGGCGAATTGTCGGCCATAACGAAAGTGAAGGTTTGAAGCTCCGAAATCGAACACAATTGCATAGGGCCAGGGTGTGTACAAGCCTGAAGCCAGTATCGCTGCACGCGTTAATAGGTGAGTGTGACAGCGACATGCCGGAGTCTAAGACCATGGCAGGTAATTCAACTGTCCACATCGGAACGTGGGAGAGCCATATCGTTCCCTGTAGAAGCTTCCAACAAGCTGAAGA
>Ga0209536_100001669_pt1 | contig 36396 bp, 30 predicted proteins | sample DeeMarSeWOR28_12_FD_187461 | JGI IMG/M metagenome (GOLD analysis project Ga0209536, IMG submission 187461) | Marine sediment microbial communities from White Oak River estuary, North Carolina - WOR-2-8_12 (SPAdes) (version 2) | ecosystem: Environmental > Aquatic > Marine > Intertidal zone >...
TCCATTCCGCTACTTGTTCTATGGTAACCGTCTCAATATCAAGCTTATTTTTTTTCCGATACCCCATCATCTGCTGGTGCAGTTTTCCCGGCTTTTCGACTTCCTTTAACTTTGCAATCGTGGTATACCCCAACTTCCTGAGCGGTTCAATCCACTTTTCCGGTATCCCCAATGCCAAATATTCCTGCACATTGCTCCCCATTCCCTGTTCCTGCTTCACCTGTCGCATTTGCGGGAAGAACAACACATCCTGTATCGATGGCTGGTTGGTCAACAGCATCACCAGCCGGTCGATGCCCACACCAAGTCCCGCTGTGGGTGGCATGCCCAGCTCAATGGCCCGCAGGAAATCCTCGTCCAGCACCATGGCTTCCTCATCACCACGTTTGCCCAGTTGCAGCTGATATTCAAACCGTTCACGTTGATCGATGGGATCGTTCAACTCCGAGAAGGCGTTGCACAATTCTTTCCCATTGACCATGGCTTCAAACCGTTCCACCAGGCCTTCCTTCTCACGATGTTTTTTAGACAGGGGCGACATCTCCAGGGGGTAGTCCATAATGAAGGTGGGTTGAATGAGATTGGGTTCCGTGGTTTCCCCGAAAATGGCATCGATCAATTTGCCCTTGCCCATAGCCGGATCAGTTTCGACACCCAGTTTGTCAGCTGTTTTTCGTAGCGCTTCCTCGTTCATGTCAGCGATATCCACCCCCGCATGGGCTTTTATGGCTTCAAACATGGTAAACCGCTTCCATGGGCGTTTAAAATCAATCTCTTTATTTCCGACCATCACTTTCGTGGTCCCATGCAGATCAATCGTTATGTGTTCGATCATCTCCTCAAACAGGTCCATCATCCAGTAATAGTCTTCGTAGGCCACATAGATCTCCATCTGGGTGAATTCCGGGTTGTGGAAACGGTCCATGCCCTCGTTGCGGAAATCCTTGGCAAATTCATACACGCCATCATATCCGCCAACGATCAATCGCTTCAGGTATAATTCATTGGCAATTCTGAGATATAGGGTTTGATCCAGGGCATTGTGATGGGTTTTAAACGGACGGGCTGCCGCGCCACCATAAATGGGTTGCAGGATAGGGGTTTCCACTTCCAGGTATCCCTTGTCATTTAAAAAGGACCGCATGGAGTTCATGATTTTGGCGCGCTGTATGAATACATCCTTAATGTGGGGGTTGACCACCATATCCATGGAACGGAACCGGTACCGTTGTTCCATGTCGGTAAACGCATCCCAGGTTTTACCTTCCTTTTCTTTAACGACAGGGAGGGGGATGAGCGATTTACACAACAATGTCAACTCGTTTACATGCACCGTGATCTCACCCATCTGGGTTCTGAATACAAATCCTTTGATACCTATAATATCACCAATATCCAGGTGTCTTTTAAATACCGTGTTATACAGAATCTTGTCTTCACCGGGACACAGGTCATCGCGTCGCACATAAATCTGGATGCGCCCGTGGCTATCCTGGATCTCCGCAAATGAAGCGTTCCCCATGATGCGTCGCGACATGATCCGGCCTGCCAGGCACACATCCTGGTAATTCTTTTTCTCTTCATCGAAATGTTCGAGAATATCTGTGGAAGAAATATTCACCGGGAATGCCTCTGCCGGATATGGATTGATACCCAATTTGATCAGTTCGTCCAATGATTCCCGCCGGATCTGTTCCTGTTCACTCAGTTCCCTTTGCATTGGTAATAACGGGTTAAGATTTCTGCAAAGATATAATTATGCCGCCATAATTTCTAATTAATTTTTTCCGCCCAGATGATAATCAGCAGGTTAACGATATGTTGATAATCGACCTTCCTGAATCCGCATTTTTCTTGTAATTTTGCAGTCCAACTTAATGTCATATATTTATAGAAAGAAGGGGATGAAAGAGGTGAAGAAAGGGCGGCCGGAGCGTCGTTTACCACGTTGGTTCAGGATGGAAATGCCGCGTGGGGAAGAATATTCAAGGGTTAAAAACCTGGTTCAAAATCAGGGTCTGCATACCATTTGTACCAGCGGAAATTGTCCCAATATCGGGGAGTGCTGGAATGCCGGTACGGCCACTTTTATGATCCTGGGTGATGTGTGTACACGATCATGCAAATTCTGCTCGGTCAAAACGGGGAAACCGCTACCGGTTGATCCACATGAACCCCGCCGGCTGGCTTTATCCATTAAGACCATGAAATTAAAGCATTGTGTGATCACCTCGGTCGATCGGGATGACCTGGAAGATGCGGGCTCTGAATTCTGGGCTGCAACCGTAAGAACAGTCCAAGAGATCAATCCATTCGTGACCATGGAAACACTCATTCCTGATTTTGATGGGATTCCGGAGCGGCTGGATCGTATTTTGGATGCAGCCCCGGAAGTTATTTCACATAATCTTGAAACCGTGCGCAGCCTGACTCCACGGATCCGGAGCCGGGCCCGGTACGACCGCAGCCTGGCCGTTTTGCAATACCTTCATGACCGGGGAGCCAGGACAAAATCGGGAATCATGGTGGGACTCGGGGAGACTGCAAATGAGGTCATTGAAACCATGGATGATCTTTTGGCTGTAGGATGCAGGATCATGACCATCGGGCAATACCTGGCTCCCACCCTTCAGCATTACCCGGTGTGTCAGTACATTTCGCCTGAACAATTCGAAATGTACCGCAAGGTGGGTCTCGAAAAAGGATTTGAGCATGTAGAAAGTAGCCCGCTGGTGCGTTCCTCTTACCGGGCCGAAAAACATGTGAAAAAATAATATCAAAAAATGCAGAATCGGATCATATATAAGGATCTCGGATTGATCGATTATAAAGACGCCTGGGACTACCAGGAGTCGGTGCTGGAAAAAATGGTCCGGCATCGGGTGGATCCACCCGGCCTTCAGTCTGATGATATGATTGCCGGGCACCTGCTGTTTTGCGAACATCCCCATGTTTATACGATTGGAAAAAGCGGATCTGAAAACAACCTGTTGATCCATAAAGACCAATTGCGTGCCAGAGGTGCTTCATATTACCGGATTAACAGGGGAGGTGACATTACTTACCATGGTCCGGGACAGATCGTGGGATATCCCATTTTTGATTTGTCAAAGCTGGCTTTGGGACCCAAAAAATACATATATCTGCTCGAGGAGGCGGTCATACGGACATTGAATGACCATGGTCTGAAAGGAGAGCGATTGGATGGTGCCATTGGTGTATGGTTGGATGTTTCTGATCCATCCAGGGCACGTAAAATCTGTGCGATTGGAGTACGGGTCAGCCGACAGGTAACCATGCACGGCTTTGCCTTCAATATTTCAACCGATCTGGATTTTTTTCGTTATATTAACCCTTGCGGTTTTGTGGATAAAGGTGTAACTTCAATGGACAAAGAAATCATCCAGGAAGTTGATTTCTCCACGGTAAAGCTAAACCTTAAACAGCAAATTATCAATGTGTTCCAGGTAGATCTGGCAGATTAAATACTGAATTTATGGATAAGAGATGGATCGTAAAAAAACCTGGAAATGAGGAGGTGATAAACACACTTTCCAAAGCGTTAAATACGCATCCAGCTATAGCCAATTTGTTGGCGCAGAGGGGCATAGATACAACAGAAAAAGCCGATCTTTTTTTTAATCCCGACCTGGAAAAGCTGCATGATCCGTTCGGGATGAAAGATATGAATCAGGCCGTAGACCGGATCATGACCGCCATTTCCCGGCACGAACGTATATTGGTTTATGGCGACTATGATGTGGATGGGACCACCTCTGTGGCCATGATCTACTCTTTCCTGAGTCAATATTACGATAACATGGGATATTACATTCCCGACCGTTATTCCGAGGGATATGGTATTTCAATTAAAGGGATCGATTATGCGGCGGCGAACCGGTTTGGACTCATCGTTGCATTGGATTGTGGTATCAAGGCTGTTGAGAAGGTGAAATATGCCCGGTCGAAAGGCATTGATTTTATCGTCTGTGACCATCACATGCCTGGAGACACATTGCCGGATGCCGTGGCGGTCCTGGACCCCAAACGCCCCGATGATACATATCCGTTTAAAGAGCTCTCCGGTTGCGGTGTCGGTTTTAAACTCATGCAGGCCTATGCCAGGCTCAATGATATCCCACAGGACGACCTGGTACCCTATCTTGAACTGGTTGCCGTCAGTATTGCCTCAGATATTGTGCCCATTGTTGGGGAAAACCGGATACTGGCCTCATTTGGCTTAAAGCAACTGAATTCCAATCCCGGTATCGGTATGCGCTCCATTTGTAAGATTGCAGGTGTGGGTGATAAGGAACTGGATATTTCCGATGTGGTCTTTAAGATCGGACCCAGGATCAATGCCGCAGGGAGGATGAAAGACGGTTCCAAGGCAGTGGAATTGCTCGTTTCGAAAAATGCACAGGAAGCCCTGGTCATGGGCGGCGAGATCAATACACACAATCTGAATCGCCGGAAGATCGATCAGGAAATTACCCGGGAGGCTTTATTAACCATTGCTTCTGACCATAGTATACAAAACAGCAAGGCCACCATTCTTTACAATCCCAACTGGCATAAGGGTGTGATCGGTATCGTGGCATCCAGATTGATTGAGACCCATTTCAGACCCACTGTGGTGCTGACTGAATCGAATGGTATGGCCACGGGGTCTGCCCGGTCGGTTCCGGGTTTTGATATTTACCAGGCCATGGAAGCCTGCAGCCACCTGTTGGAAAATTTTGGAGGTCACATGTATGCCGCCGGCCTGACATTGAAAAAAGAACGGGTACCGGAGTTCATTGAGTGTTTTGAAAAAGCCGTTAGCAAAACCATTACAGATGATCAGCTGGTGCCAATAGTGGATATCGATCTGGAACTGCACTTTGAAGATATTACGCCTGCATTTCTGGAGATATTGAAACAATTCCAACCATTTGGTCCTGAGAATATGGCACCGGTATTTGTTTCAAAAAATGTTGTGGCCGGACCGGGAAGCCGGCTTGTTGGCTCCAACGGGGAGCATCTCAAACTGGAACTTCTTCAGAATGGGGGATCGCTTTTCTCCGCGATCGCGTTCAACCAATCCCATAATTTTGATGTCATTCTGAGTGGCCAGCCATTCCAGATCTGTTACACCATTGAGGAAAATGAATTCCGGGGTAAAACAAATCTTCAACTGAATATTAAAGACATTAAAGCAGGGGATAAATAGTTCCTTCCCACCATTCAGAATGTCACCCGCATTTGTATTTTTATTTCGGTTCGATGATGCCCGTCGATGGCGGTCTGGCCTGAGCCTATTACCTTCCGGTCACGAAATGTCAGCCGTGATAATCGGACCCAGATATCGAGGTGCTTTAGCATACTGGAGTGGATCATAACATATGCTTTGGTTCCTTGTCCGTAATATGCTGGGATTGAAAATGCGTATAATACATCATTTTCATAGGCATAGATCCGGGCATCATAACTGTCCATATCAAAAACAGCATAACGTAATGAGATATCCACAGGCACCGTCGAAAGACTGTAGAGCATATCCTGGTACACCAGGTAGCCGTTCTCCGTGGATGAACTATGACGATACCGGGTCCATTCAACCCTGTTTCGGAGTTCCAGACGGGGCAGTGGCATGTAGTTTATATGGTATCTCAATCTGAATTTATTCAGATCAGCCAGGTATGGAAGCCCCTCCCCATCGGTCTTGTTGATTTGTTTGTTTTCGCTTTTTAACTGCCAGTACATGTTCACAAGATCGGTGGGTGTAAAACGGGCTTGAAAAAAGTATTCCTGGCCGTGGGAAGGTGCATCCACACGGAATTTCAACCAGGGGAAGGAGAATATATCCGTATAACAGGAGAAACTCCAGGACCTGAATGGGCGCAGCTCGATACCTGCATAAAACCCCGTTTCATTAGAAGGACGGGATAACTCTCCAAATGCCTGGCTGTAAATGGGTTGAAAATCTTTGCTGTAATTGCGATAAACCAGGCTGACAGAAACATCTTCACGGAGCATGAACACACCGCCCTGGAGAAGCGCCCAACCACCGCTTATATTATGACTGATTTCCCCGAATAGGGTGCCCGATCGAAATACATATTTATAATCCAGCCCCAGTTTGCTCCCATTTCGGCCTGAGAATTCAAAGTACTCGTAAGGTTGAGACCCTGATTCGATGGGGATATTATACACATATCCCAGGAATGATGTTCCGATGTGTAGTCGGTTTTTCCTATAGTTTAAGTTGAATCCGTATAATAATTCCCCCAAAGAACGGCGATTCGCCATCTGGGATAAGGTGGCATGGATACCTGATTCCTGAAGCGTTCCTACAAGGCGGGGTTGATCTGAAATAGAATCCACCTCAAGTACCATGGCATCGATTTTTTTTGAGGAAATAAACACACTCAATTCCGGTGCCCCAAAATCAAAGGTCGTTGCCAATCCCCTAAAAAATTGGTTCTCATTAGTGGAGGCATATTTTCGGATTTCATTTCGTCGTTTTTCCACCAATAGGACCTCGGCTGATTTACCATAACCCGGCCCCGACCAGATAGTCAGGCCCTGTCCGAACCGGGGTTCATAATCACCAATAATGAGGTTTTTAATTTTCCAGATATGACTGATTTTAATATATCCCGAATAAAAGTCGAATCCGTATGGCTGGTTTTTTCCAAAAAAAGGCTCCCCCTGGTCTTTCTCAATCGTCCATCCGGCTTGAAATTTATCCTGGTACGAGACATCATAACGGGAATATAGTTTTAAGGGTGATCCAAGGTATTTTGAATGGTCGGGCTGGCTCATCAGGGAGTCGGTTCGACCCAGATAACCGGCCTGTGATTCCAGAACGGATTGGAGTCTGAAATACAACTGGTTACGGCTCTGTGCTAATACCGACCGGGGTGTGATATCCACATCTTTTTCCGCATGGTCCAGTGCAATGAATGGTTTCAGTAATTCGGCTGTGGCCCTATCAAATCCAAAAATATATGGAATCTCGTATATGGAAAGAATGGGACCGTGCTCCTGGATATACCGGTAAAGACCGTCTTGCTGGTAGGAGGACAACATGATGAGCTGGCTTAGCTCTTCAATTCGGGCTTCATTAATATATACGGGATGGTCTGCCAGGGCCATCAATTGCTCATATAATGCGGTCAGATCATACTGGCGATCTGACCGTTCGGCGATGGATTCCGCCAGGTTTTCAAAAGTGCGTTCCCAGGCAGGTTGGATTTCTTGAGAGAGGGCCGGGTTGAAAAATGACCACATCAAAAAAGCGATGAAGACCCGGTAATGGATCGTTGAATGCTCTGATGATGAAAACACATGCATTATGTCTTTTTTGCAAGATTAGTGAAATGTATATGTAATGGTAAAATGGGGTGTGAATCCGAGTTGGGGATGAAAACTAAACGCCAGGTCACCACTGAATCCAATCACCTTATAACCGATACCGAATGTATTTAATATGGGATCGGTCGCCAGTCCGCCTCTGAAATACAGGTGTTGGATGGCTTCAATTTCCAGGCCCAGTTTCCATACTTCTTTAAAACCGGATCTTTTGGTGGTCTCAAGTCCCATCCATATCCGGTTCTTATATGAATAACCCAGGCCAAACCTGAAAATTACAGGCAGTTTTTCCAGGTTATCCGGTGTGTTGAATTTTGATTGGGTTGGATTGAATATGTGGCAGCCGATAAAAAAATTTTGTATGGGCTGGGCCATGAATCCCCCTTCAACCGACACGGCACTGGAGCGGCCGTAATCCTGCGATATGAACACCGTATGATAATTGATCTGGATTCCGGCTGAGAAATTTTTGAAAAGCAGTTTCGAAAATGACAGGCCCGATTTCATTTCATGATATTGAGAATAGCCGAAATAATAAAATGAAAAGCCCAGAGTGCCAGGTTTTGTCGGGGCAGCCACTGCCAGTGCATTCAAACCATACTGCGGTACCACGAATTTATTTTCATGGTGAAGGGAAATGGCCCAGTGCTGGAGGTAGGCCAGACCGGCCTGGTTATGTGCAACTGACCAAATATCGGGCAACATCACCGAGGCATTGGCCATGGCTGCAAACCGGCTTCCGGAAAGATGGTTTTCTGAGGCCTGAGCAGAGTGATTACCCCCCAGGCATATGGCCATGAACGGCACCATCATGCAACATTTAATGGAATTGGTCAACATCCAGTGAATTTGGTGTTGGAGCTTCCTTACAATTTAGAAATTTTCAGAGAATTTTCAAAACCTTGGGTCCAATCCCCCAAAATACGTATTTAAACACGTATTTAAATACGTATTTTAAATAGAATGTTAAATGAAGTTAAGCCAGTTTTATCCAGGTGCTGATTCCGGATGTTTCAGGAAGTCACGTGAAAATGAATGGATCAAACTAGACCCTGAAATCAAACTTAATATCTTTCAGATCTTTATTGGCTTTTACGACCTTATCTTTAAGCGACTCCTTAAAAGCCAGCAGGCGCTTTTGGAGGTCATCATCGGCCAGGGCCAGCATTTGAGCCGCCAGAATTCCAGCATTGCGGGCACCATTTATAGCCACGGTAGCAACCGGGATTCCCGGGGGCATTTGAACAATGGCCAGAAGGGCATCCAGGCCATCCAACGATGCTTTAATGGGCACACCAATAACGGGTATCGAAGTCATGGAGGCGATAACGCCCGGTAAATGAGCAGCCATTCCGGCTCCGGCAATAATCACACGGATCCCTTTCTGGTAGGCACCACTGGCAAATTTTTCTACTTCTTCCGGAGTTCTGTGTGCTGAAAGTGCATTAATCTCGAACGGAATTTGTAACTCATTCAGAACCTGGGCAGCCTGTTCCATCACTGGAAAATCTGACGTACTACCCATAATAATACTCACTTTTGCGACCATGGTCATTTACGATTTTGAAATTTTTGATTTTTTTCAGTGTCAAAGTTACATAGAATATTTGTATTTTCGATTCCAATAGAGTCGACCAGGATGCTCCGTTTATGAATGAAATTACCATAGTAGATAAGCAGTTCGAGCTCTACATAACCCATGAAAAAATCATGACCTATGTTGAAGCTCTGGCCGATCGGTTAAATGCTTCATTACGCGGACAGGACGTTTTTTTTATCGGCATCCTTAACGGGGCCTTCATATTTGCCTCCGACCTGCTGAAGCTGGTTGACCTGAAGTGCCGTATTACCTTTGTAAAGCTGGCTTCATACGAAGGTACTATGAGCAGCGGCAAAGTAAAACGCATCATTGGCATCCATGAGGATATTAAAGATCAAACGGTGGTGGTTATCGAAGATATTGTGGATACCGGCATCACATTGGATCATATCATCCGTCAATTAAGGGGGTACGAGCCAAAGGAGATCAAAATTGCGACCATGTTCCATAAACCGGAGGCCTATCAGATGGACATGAAGCTGGATTATGTGGGCATGGAGATTCCAGATCGGTTTGTGGTGGGGTATGGCTTGGATTATGAGGGCTATGGACGGAATTTTCAGGATTTGTATATACTGAAAGAAACATAAAATCTTCGATAAAATGATCAATATTGTTCTATTTGGTCCGCCCGGGTCAGGAAAAGGGACCCAGGCTGAAAAACTGATCCGGAAATATGGCCTCACTCATTTTTCAACCGGGGAGATATTACGGCAAGAGATGGCTCAAAAATCGGAGCTGGGAATCAAAGCCCAAGCGTATATAGATTGTGGGGAGTTGGTACCCGATGAAGATGTCATATCCATGGTCGTTCGCAATCTGGATAAACAGAAAAATTCCAATGGATTCATATTTGATGGATTTCCCCGGACCAGAGAGCAAGCCCGTTTTCTACGGCATGAACTGACCGACCGGAATATGCGTATCAATTTGATGATCACTTTGAATGTGGAGCATGAAGAGTTAGTGAACCGGCTTTTGAAACGTGGAAAAAACTCAGGGCGTTCAGACGATGAAATGAAGATCATTGAAAAACGCATTGAGATCTACCAAAAACAAGCAGAACCAATCGTTGAGTTTTATAAAGACATGCACAAATACGTCCCCATAGAAGGGAAAGGTGGCATTGAAGACATCTTCATGCGTATTTGTGAAGCGGTCGATGCCACCATTTAACCCGTACTCCAAAATAACAACCACATGTCCGGGTCCAATTTTGTGGATTATATTAAAATTTTTTGCCGATCGGGTAAAGGAGGGGCCGGTTCGGCCCATTTCAGGCGTGAAAAATATATACCCAAAGGCGGTCCGGACGGGGGTGACGGGGGCCGTGGCGGACATGTCATTATCAAAGGGAACCGGCAACTCTGGACCCTTCTGCACTTAAAATATCGAAAACACATTTTAGCAGGCGATGGAGATCGCGGTTCCGGTGCTATGAAAAAAGGCGCTGATGGAAGCGATATAATTGTTGACGTCCCTTTGGGTACCATTATCCGTGATGCTGAAACAGGAAAAACGCTATTGGAGATAACGGAGCATGACGAAACAAAAACCCTTCTTTGGGGGGGGCGTGGTGGATTGGGCAATACCCATTTCAAATCATCCACCAACCAGGCGCCAAAATATGCGCAACCTGGCGAGCCAGCCATTGAAGGGTATTATTTTTTTGAATTAAAAATCTTAGCAGATGTGGGCCTGGTTGGATTCCCAAATGCCGGGAAGTCCACACTGTTATCGACCCTCTCTGAAGCCAAACCAAAAATCGCCGATTATCCTTTTACAACACTGGTACCCAGCCTGGGTATGGTGCCGTATCGGGATCACCGGTCGTTCGTGATGGCCGATATACCAGGCATCATAGAGGGGGCCCATCAGGGGAAAGGATTGGGACTGCGTTTTCTCAGGCATATCGAGCGAAATTCCATGTTGCTGTTTCTGATTCCTTCTGATTCTGAAGACATTAAATCGGAGTACGACATTCTGATGGGCGAATTACAGAAATACAATCCTGAACTGCTTGACAAAAGGCGAATACTCGCCATATCCAAAGCAGATTTTTTGGATATGGAATTAAAAAAAGAGATGGAAAAAGACATGCCCCAAATTCACTGGTGTTTCATTTCATCAATAACCGGAGAAGGGATTCCCAGACTTAAGGACATGATCTGGGACGAGCTCAATAAAGGATTTTATTAAGAACTTCACGAAAGGTATCATGATTGAATGGCTCGACCGTCTTGATCAGAATCTGTTCCTGTTGCTGAATGGCCTGTACTCCGGATTTTGGGATGGGGTCATGTTCTGGATCAGCGGAAAAACCTCCTGGGTGTTTTTGTATGTGATAATTCTGATCTGGCTGGCCTCCATCTACCGATGGCGGATGATGCTGGTGGTCATCCTGGTAGCTGTCTGTGTGACATTAACGGATCAAATATCGGTGCATCTGTTTAAAGACCTCATACAGCGGCTGCGCCCCTGTCACAACCCGGACATCCAACACCTGGTGCACCTGGTAAATAATCATTGTGGTGGGTCGTATGGATTTGTGTCGTCGCACGCGGCCAATACCTTTGGAATAGCCATGTTTACGAGTGGTTTACTGAAAACCAGGAGTTATTCCTGGTTGATATTCATTTGGGCCTCAGTAGTGGGCTACAGCCGGATATACCTGGGCGTACATTATCCCGGGGATGTGGTATTTGGAGCCATGCTGGGATTATTGATTGGCTGGTTCATGATGGTGGCTTTTCGTTTACTTCAAAAATGGGTGACTGAAAACCGAATACCATATAGTAAGTCACTCTGACGAAATCAAAAAAATCCAGTGACATGTTGTGCGTTGAAAACACATCGGAGGATATTTTCTTTAACCTGTCAGCAGAGGAACATCTTCTAAAACGTTCTTCCGAAGAGTTTTGTATGCTCTGGGTGAGCCGGCCATCAATTGTGGTGGGTAAACACCAGAATGCCTTTGCGGAGGTCAACCTGGAATTCGTTCGGAACCATCATATACTCATGGCCAGGAGACTGACGGGAGGCGGAACGGTATACCACGATACGGGGAATTTAAATTTCACATTCATCCGTAATGGAACAGAAGGAACCCTGATCAATTTCCAGGAACATACCATGCTCATTCGAATGGCCCTATCATCGATGGGATTAAATACCCGGATTAAGGGACAGCATAGCCTCACACTGCACGGATTGAAAATTTCAGGAAATGCTGAGCATGTTTTTAAAAAAAGGGTATTGCATCATGGCACTTTACTTTTTTCATCCAATCTGGACCATCTGGTACATGCCCTCACAGTTGAAGAAGGCAAATATCAGCATAAAGGGGTACCTTCCATTCCCAGTCCGGTGACCAATATTTCAAGCCATCTGAAATCGCCCTTGAGCATTGAGGAATTTAAGGTAAAGATTCAGGATTTTGTATTACAGCATGAGCCGGGAAGCAGGTTGTATCAATTCACCCCTCCCGACCTGGAGTCAATACGGACGCTCAGGGATAATAAATATGCCACCAATAGCTGGATATTTGGCTATGGGCCGAAGTATGCCTTACACCATATTAAGGAAACAACAAGTGGTCCTATTGAGGTTCACCTTGAGGTGGATAAGGGTCACATAAAGAACATACAGTTAAAAAGTGAATGGATCCGGCCTGAGTTGCTCCGAAAGATTGAACAAAAATGTTTGGATGCACCGCATGATCCGGATACCATTGACGCCGCACTGATCCAGGTCAGCCAATTGCACTCAGGGCCAGAATTGAAGGGGCTGTTATTTGCGTTTTTTTAAAATAGAATAAGTCCAGAATATTCTATCTTAATCACCATATCAATGGCTGCCAAATAATCCGGAGTGTATGATCCAATGATGCACATTCATGCTTTTTGATATTATTTTCTTAATATTATTATTCCATTTCTATCCTGAAATATGCCATCATGGACATCATGAAGTCAATACTGGTGTGGTTTTTTGGAAGTCTGATCGTGGTTGGATTATTTCCTCCGGCCTTTTTGATATGGATTTGCACCCTGGCATTTGACCGCCGGATGTTTATTTTGCATGTTTATTCATGTTTCTGGGGATCCACATTTACCTGGTTGAGCCCATTCTGGAAAGTCAAGATCCATGGTCGCAGGAAGATAGATCCGAGGAAAACCTATATAATTGTTTCCAACCATCAATCGTTGCTGGATATTGTTGTTTTGTACCGTCTTTTCGTACATTTCAAGTGGGTGGCTAAAAAGGAATTATTCCGGATCCCATTTGTGGGCTGGAATATGCTCATGAACCAATATGTGTCGATTGAGCGCGGCAATCCGGCCAGTGTCAAAAAAATGATCCAGGTGAGCCATGATCATCTGCGCAGGGGATCCTCACTCATGATATTTCCAGAAGGTACCCGGTCAGAAGATACCCGCATGAAACGATTCAAAGACGGCGCCTTCAAACTGGCCATTGAAACCGGGGTTCCCATTATTCCCATTGTGGTGGAGGGAACCGGATACGCCTTACCTAAGAAAGGGTTTATTTTTCGCGGATTTCACAGGATAGAGGTGCATGTATTGAACGAAATCCCCCCGGAGTCATTTAAGGATCATAATCCCGGATCATTATCAACCCATGTGCGGGATCTGATGATCGATCAACTAGATAAAATTCGTGAAAATCGCTAGCATAAAATGTTTTCGAGGGAGCAGAAAAAAATATTGAAAAAAATCGGTTTCACCTCCGATCAATCGGGCCTGATCAATCGCTATCTTTCAGAAAGCGAAAACTGGGATCCCCATCTTATAAACTGCCGCAATTTTATTCTGGAGTGCGTTAACAAACACAGACCTGAACAAATTGCCTTCCTGGGAAGTGGATGGTGGTTGGATATCCCCTTTGAAACCCTATCTGAACAATGTAGCAAAGTGATCATGGTGGATGTTTTGCACCCCATGCAAATCATCCATAAGGCCAAAAAGTATAAGAATATCCAACTGGAGCAATATGATGTGACGGGCGGGCTCATCTTTGAAATGTATCACATGGTAAACAATTTCCGGACCATGCGGATGAAACGAAGTATATCTGAAATTCAAACCTCCCGTTTTACGGACCATATTCAGGCGGACTATTATGTGTCGGCAAATATGCTGGACCAGATGGATTCATTCATCGTGGATTACCTTGAAGCGCAGAAAATGTTTACAGAAGAAGAATTGTTAGCGATTCGGGGCAGAATCCATACAGATCATCTTAAAACTTTGCCAGCTGGCCGTTCCTGCCTGATTTCCGATTTTCAGGAAATGGTGACCAGCAAAAAAGGGGGAATGAATGTTAAGAATGTGATACATGCAGACCTGCCTGATGCAAAAAAAAGAAAAGAATGGATATGGGAGTTCGATCATTCAGGGACCTATCATCCGGGAAAAAAAACCCAGTTTAAAATCATTGCTTTAGAATTGTAAAGAATGGCACATACAAAGCTGAATGAGGAACTGGAATCCTTTTACTCAAATACAGAAAAAAAATATGAGGATTTATGCAACCACAAGGTAACCCTTTATAACCGTATCGCATGGATCCGGTTGGCTGTATTTGTGGGAATGCTGGTTTCGTTATACCTTGGTTTCGATATACACTGGGCCTGTTTTCTTTTTTCCCTGACCTTACTCATCATATTTATCGGACTCATTCAATGGAGCCTCCGAACCGGCTGGTATCGCGACCATTATCAGATCCTGTCCCGTTTAAATTTGCATGAACAACAGGCCCTCCAGGGTGATTACAGCATGTTCGATGATGGTACAGAGTTTATTGATAGAACGCATCCATATACATATGACCTGGATGTATTTGGAGACCAATCCCTGTTCCAGTACATGAACCGGTCATACACCAGGGGGGGGCAGGAAATGCTGGGCCGTACACTCTCGTCCCTCATGGTTCATCCGGAACAGATCAAAGAACGACAGCAGGCCATAAGTGAAATGGCCAAGCACACCCATTGGCGCCAGGAATTCCAGGCCCAGGCTAAAAAAGTCGGGACAGCACCACTCGATCTGGACCGTATTTTGAAATGGATTCAGGAACGCATATTCCGTTCCATATTTTATCCTCTTTTAAGTTTTATTCTTCCCCTTGGATTTCTGGTACTTCTTACATTGAGCATCTTTAAACATGTCCCCATCGAGATTACCTTAACATATCTGATCGTTCCCCTCATGGTATCGGGCATGTTGCTGAAACGAACCAACGCATTTCAGAATGGTATGTACCGGGTTCTGGTGGTCTTGCGAAAATTCGAGCACCTGATCCGGCATATTGAAAATGCGAACTTTAAGTCAACAGAGCTGGTGACACTCCAGCAAGACATATTGGAAGATGGGATGCCGGCCAGTCGCATCATACAGAAACTTGGAGCCATCTCCGATGCTTTTGAATCACGGCGCAATCTCATTGTAGCCATTTTTTTAAATGCATTCATATTATGGGACATCCATTGCTTAATGCGTTTTGAGAGATGGAAAAAGCGGCATGGTCATAAAATTCAGATCTGGCTAAACACAGTTTATGAATATGATGCTTTATCCAGTATGGGAACTCTGGCATTTAACCACCCTGATTTTTCATTTCCTGATCCCACAGAACGTGAGCAGTGGGAATTCCAGACCATGGGACACCCGCTTTTGGACCGACATAAACGGATCGATAATGACCATACTATTGAAGGACGGGGTACCATTCATATAGTAACCGGCCCCAATATGGCTGGCAAGAGCACGTTTTTAAGGGCCATTGGTACCAATCTGATCCTGGCACAGTCTGGAAATCCGGTATGTGCTAAACTGATGGTGTTCAGGCCCATCAGGTTGTTCACAAGCATGCGGACCACCGACTCATTGCAGAAGAATGAATCGTATTTTTATTCCGAACTGAAGCGTCTGAAAGCCTTGTTTGAAATGGAGAAAGACCAATCTACGGTTTTTTTCCTGCTGGATGAGATACTGAAAGGTACCAACTCAATCGATCAGACCCGGGGTTCGATGGCCATTATGGAAAAGTTGGTAAAAATGAATGTTGCAGGCCTGATTGCAACTCACAACATATCCCTGGCAGACATGGAGAAAAGACATTCAGACCGGGTCGCCAACTTTTGTTTCGAGGTCGGGCATGACAAAGACCGGCTGACATTTGATTATCAACTCCGGAAAGGGATCACCACCAATATGAATGCAACTGCACTGATGGCTGAAATGGGTCTGATCTGAAACCGGGTCCATATTTCCTGGAAGGATGGTAAATAGCCACATATCCCGGTACCATGGTACCACTTTTTCAACAAAGCCCACCATTCCCCATACCACCACCCATAGATACCCCAAAATGAGACAATTAATATCATACTCATCAAATTGAACTTTCAATCCGGGTTAATAAATATTTTCACATTGTTAATAAACATTTTCCCCGAACATCCTGTATTTCCTTATATTTGCAGGTTATTGTAAGCATTGGATTGTATTATGACAGCCACCTATTCTGAAGATTCTATAAAAACTCTTGATTGGCGGGAGCACATAAGGAAACGGCCCGGTATGTACATAGGAAAACTGGGTGACGGATCATCGCATGATGACGGTATCTATGTTTTGCTCAAAGAAGTCTTTGATAATTCTCTGGATGAGTTCATGATGGGGTATGGTAGAACCATAGATGTGGAAATTAATGAGAGGGAAGTACGGGTGCGGGATTACGGAAGGGGCATACCGTTGGGTAAGTTGATGGATGTGGCTTCAAAAATGAATACCGGCGCAAAATATGATTCCAAGGTATTTAAGAAATCGGTTGGATTGAATGGGGTGGGGATCAAAGCCGTAAATGCTCTTTCAAAGGAGTTTACCGTCCAGTCTATTCGTGATGGCCAGTCAAAAGTGATTGAATTTCAGGAAGGCAAGCTCTTAAATGATGAACCGCCACAGAAAACAGATCTCGAAAATGGCGTCATTGTAACATTTGTGCCGGATTCAAAGAAATTCGGAAATTATCACTACATATCAGAATATGTTGAGACCATGATGCGGAATTATGTATTTCTCAATTCTGGTCTGGTCATCAATTTTAACGGAAAGAAATATTTCTCAAAGAATGGTCTTCTGGACCTGCTAAATGAGAACATGAGCGGCCCTGGTTTATATCCTATCATCCATTTGAAAAATGGGGATATTGAGCTGGCCTTTACGCATGGAAATCAATATGGTGAAGAATACTATACATTCGTTAATGGACAGCACACCGTTCAGGGTGGCACCCATTTAATGGCATTTCGTGAGGCCCTGGTCAAAACCATCCGTGATTTCTATAAGAAAGATTTTGATGCAGCGGATATCCGGGCTTCCATAATTGCAGCTTTCAGCCTGAAAGTGGAGGAACCGGTCTTCGAATCGCAAACAAAAACCAAACTGGGATCAAAAGACATTGCCCCCGGGGGTCCTTCCATTCGAAATTTCATAATGGATTTCATAAAAAAAGTACTGGATGATTATCTGCATAAGAATCCTGAAACAGCAGATATTATTCATAAAAAGATACTCGACTCGGAAAAGGAACGTAAAGCCATTTCGAGCATCCGGAAGATTGCACGTGAGCGGGCCAAAAAAGCAAGTTTGCACAATAAAAAATTGCGGGATTGCAGGGTACACTACAATACCAAACATGACCTTCGCCTGAGCACCACCATATTCATTACCGAAGGGGATTCTGCCAGCGGATCGATTACCAAATCAAGAAATGTTGAGACTCAGGCGGTGTTTAGCCTGAAGGGGAAACCGCTGAACACCTATGGATTGTCGAAAAAAATCGTGTACGAAAACGAAGAATTCAACCTGCTTCAATCCGCACTCAATATTGAGGATGGGTTGGAGAATCTGAGATATAATAATGTGGTCATCGCCACAGATGCAGATGTGGATGGAATGCATATCCGGTTATTGCTCATTACTTTTTTTCTCCAGTTTTTCCCCGACCTGGTGAAACATGGACATTTGTATATTTTACAAACACCCTTGTTCCGCGTAAGGAATAAAAAGAAGACGATCTATTGCTATTCGGATACGGAAAGAAAAAAAGCCATTGAACAGCTGGGTCCGAAACCTGAAATCACACGATTTAAAGGCCTGGGAGAAATTTCGCCGGAGGAGTTTAAACATTTCATTGGTAAGGATTTAAGATTGGAGCCCGTTCATTTGAGGAAAGAAGATGTGGTATCGGAATTCCTGAAATTCTACATGGGTAAGAACACACCTGAAAGGCAGGACTTTATTATTGAAAATCTGAAGGTGGAAGAGGACCTGGTAGAAATATAGACGATTCAAATACCGGATCGTTTCATGTGTTTTATTTCTGTTAAAACACAGATTATTAACCTATTTATTTTTAGTATTAGATGGAGGAAAAAGACCCACTTGAAACAGGTCATGAAGATGAAAAAAGTGGGGCTGATGAACAGCAGTCCACTGAAAATCGTGAGGAGCTACTGAAAGTTGCCCACCTGTCGGGCATGTATAAAGACTGGTTTCTCGATTATGCGTCTTATGTTATTCTTGAGCGGGCCGTTCCGAATATGTACGACGGTTTAAAACCCGTTCAGCGGCGGATCCTGCATGCCATGCGCAGGCTGGAAGATGGACGCTACAATAAGGTGGCCAACATCATTGGTCAGACCATGCAGTATCATCCACATGGGGATGCATCCATTGGTGATGCTTTAGTACAATTGGGTCAGAAAGAATTGTTAATCGACACACAGGGAAACTGGGGAAACATTCTGACGGGTGATAGTGCTGCAGCACCACGATATATTGAAGCCCGGTTATCGAAATTCGCCCAGGAGGTGATATTTAATCCAAAAACCACCGAGTGGAAGCTTTCATATGATGGCCGAAATAAGGAACCACTCACCTTACCGGTTAAGTTTCCCCTTTTGCTGGCCCTGGGTACAGAAGGCATTGCCGTGGGGTTGGCATCCAAGATACTGCCGCATAATTTCAACGAGTTGATCGATGCCGCGATTCTCTACCTGAAGGGAAAGCCATTTGAACTGTATCCTGATTTTCCTACAGGTGGATTGGCAGATTTTACGAAGTATAATGATGGTCTGCGGGGTGGTAGTGTCCGGGTACGCTCAAAAATCAAGAAGGTGGATAAGAAAAACCTGGTGATCACAGAGATTCCTTATGGAAAAACCACCGGAGGTTTGATTGAATCCATCATTAAAGCGAATGAAAAGGGTAAAATAAAAGTGAAACAGATCGCTGACAATACCGCCGAACATGTTGAAATCGGTATTTCCCTGGCATCCGGCGTGTCTCCTGATAAAACGATTGATGCATTGTACGCTTTTACTGATTGCGAACAGTCGATCTCACCAAACGTATGTGTCATCCATGATAATAAACCGGTTTTCCTCGGTGTCAGTGGGATCCTTAAAATTTCAGCCGATCATACACTGAATTTATTAAGGAAAGAATTGGAGATCCGTCTTGGTGAACTGAAGGAATTGTATCACCTGTCATCACTGGAAAAGATCTTTATCGAAAAACGGATTTACCGGGATATTGAAGAATGTGAAACCTGGGAGTCCGTGATCGAAACCATCGATAAAGGCCTGGAACCATACAAGAAAAAACTGATCCGTGAGGTCACGCAGGATGATATCATCCATTTGACAGAAATTAAGATCAAAAGAATTTCTAAGTACGACTCCAAAAAGGCCGATGAGATCATCAAGGGCCTGACCGATGAAATGGAAGAAATCAAATCGCACCTGGCCAATATTGTCGAATATACCATTAACTATTACAGGCAGATCAAGAAAAAGTATGGAAAGCATTGGGAACGCAAAACGGAGATCCGGAATTTTGATACCATTGTAGCGACCAAGGTGGTGGTACAGAATACCAAACTTTATGTGGATCGAAAAGAAGGATTTGCAGGAACCGCTCTGAAGAAGAATGAATTTGTATGCGATTGTTCAGATATTGATGACATCATTGTCATCAGAAAGGATGGTAAATACACCATCACCAAAGTGTCAGACAAAGCATTTGTTGGAAAGGACATCATCCATATCGGTGTGTTTAAGAAAAACGATACCCGAACCATATATAACGTGGTTTATCAGGATGGACGAACCGGAAAGATCATGGTGAAACGAACTGCCATTTCAGGCGTCACGCGGGACAAAGAGTATGACCTTACAAAAGGTAAGAACGGATCAAAAATATTATATATCAGCGTTAATCCGAATGGAGAAGCTGAAAAGATCAAGGTGTACCTGAAACCCCGTGCCAGGTTAAAGAACCAGGTGTTCGAGTATGATTTTGGAGAACTGGCCATTAAAGGGCGATTTTCGATGGGGAATATATTAACCAAATATGCGATCCATAAAATTACCCTGAAGGAAAAAGGTATATCCACCCTGGGGGGAAGAAAAATCTGGTTCGATGAGGATGTGTATCGGCTGAATGCCGATGGCAGGGGCAAATTCCTGGGTGAATTTGCCGGCGATGATCAGATCCTGGTTGTGACCAAACGGGGTACTTTCCGAACATGCAACTTTGATCTGACCAATCACTTCGAAGAGGATGTGCTTCTGGTCGAAAAATTCGACAACCGAAAAGTATTTTCGGTAATCTATTTTGATGGATCACAAAATTACTATTATGTGAAACGGTTTGAAATTGAAGCATCTGAAAAGGAACAAATATTTATTAATGAGCACCCTGATTCCAGGTTGATCAGTATGACCGAGGTGGAATATCCCAGGTTTGAAATTGCATTTGGAGGGAAAAATAAAGATCGCAAAAGTGAAATTGTTGAAGTGGCCGAATTCATTAGTGTAAAAAGTTATAAAGCAAAAGGCAAACGACTCACTACGTACCAGGTGGATAACATTACCGAAATAGAACCGGTAGTCAAGAAGGAAGGTGAAAAAGAGGATGAGGAAGCCGTTGGAGATTTCCTGAAACCCGGGCAAAAGATCATTCTCGACCCGGACGATCAATCACAAATGAAATTGGATCTATAAATTTTTATTGTGCGCATTTTTCTCATTGGTTTTATGGGGTCCGGTAAAACAAATCTGGGCCGGAAATTAGCCAAAGAACTCAATCTGGAGTTTTTTGATCAGGATGAGGAGATCGAACGGTTACAGGATCGTTCCATTGCACGGATCTTCCGTGAGGATGGTGAATCCCGGTTCCGGTCATTGGAACGGGATGTCCTTTTAGACTTGCTGGAGAAAGACAATTTCCTGCTCGCATGCGGCGGCGGAGCACCCTGTTATCGCGATAACATGACACTGATGAATGAGGCCGGTAAAACGGTATACCTGAAAGTTTCCCATCACGTTTTGTTCAAAAGACTCTCAGCACGACGGGAAACACGCCCACTGATTGCCCATCTCGATGATCCGGGATTGGATCAATATATCTCTGAAAAACTGCGCGAACGGGAACCATTTTACCTGAAAGCTAAACTCTGGATTGATCCAACTGAAAGTACCATCGACACATTGATACGATCAATCCTCTTTTGAAATTTCCTTTTCTCTGAATTCCTTATCCGGATCCAGGTGTAAATACCTGCTGAGAATTTTTACACCCATATAAAAAGGGATGGTGTCCAAAAGGGCTGAAATCATTTTGTACACGTAATTCGAAACAATCAGGATGAAAATGCCGTGCATTATGGTTTCACCAGGCTGGATTTGAATGGCATCCCGGGCAAAGAAATATGTGATACAAACCACGGAAATGGAATCGACCATCTGGCTGGTCAGAGTGGAACCGTTATTTCGCAGCCAGAGCATTTTTCCTTTGGTTGATCTACGAATGAAATGGAAAATATAAACATCAACGAACTGGGCTGTCAAATAAGCAATCATGGAGGCGACCGTGGCCCCGAATGTCCATTTCCTGATCTGAAAAAATGTTCTGGTGGAATCGGTTAAAGCAGGCAATCCATCGTCCATCAGCTCGGGTTGTGGTGGTAATATACCTCCTAACCAGAGAATAAATAACACCCAGATATTTAATAACAAGCCAATCCAGACCACCATATTGGCTCTTTTCCGACCATACAGTTCACTAATAAAATCAGTGCAAAGAAACGTTATCGGATAGGGTAGCACCCCAACAAAAACGATGAAAGGAATGGTCTGGCCAAACAATGTGAATGAAAAATCAATCTGCCGGGAAATACCAAGAATGTTCAATATACTGAGTGTGCCCAGGAATAACCCGGCCAATATCAGGAACACTTTTTCCCGTCGTCGACTGATTTCTTTGCTTACCTGATCGCCAAAATCGAACATACGGTTAAATATAAATATTATATTAAAAATGATCGCATGTGGCCTTTCTCAATTCGTTCTGACCTGTCGTAAAGATTTATTCGAACTGGCTGCGATGATTAATATATGGAATGTGGGCCTGATGAATGGCGGAAAATCAAACCCGCCTTTCTGCGGGAAAGATATAAATTTCTTTATTTTTGTTGTGTACCGGAATCGCACACCTGGATAATGCAATATTTGATTATTATATATATGCTAATGGTCATGTCGTGGGGTCAGGATCAACCCATCAAGGTCCTGGAAGCCACACGTCAGGAAATGGTAGGCGGCCGAGATCAAACCGCGACAAAATGGTACTATACCATCCGAATCCGGACATTTCAAAGCTCACGTAAGCTATACTTCGATAAGGTGTGGATTGGTCAGCGGGCAGAAATTCCTGACGTGTGGGATGGGCAGAAATCAAAAGAAAAACTGCAATTTTCAAAGGGAGATACCTTATTATTGATTTTTACTGTGGAGTCTCCGGCAAATGATGCGGGAGCGATTCGTGAAACATCGGATTCGAAAAATATACCTCAATATGAAGGCGACGGACTCATAGAAATGAGATTCAAAAAGAAGAAATCGTTTTATGAGATTGGTACCATTAAGGTTTTAGACCCCATGATTTTAAGATAAGAAAAACCACTGATTTATGTCCATGCTTCAAATTGATGATACCGTTATCAGCCTGGATATTTTTGAAAAATATTTCCGTTGCGACCTTCAAAAATGCAAAGGGCATTGCTGTGTGTTTGGAGATTCAGGTGCCCCCCTTGAAGATGGAGAGGTCCGGCTTCTTGAAATGCTGTATCCACGGATCAAACCGTATCTCCGGCCGGAGGGCATCCATGCCATTGAGAGACAGGGAACCAGTATCATTGATGCGGATGGCGACCGGGTTACACCACTCATAACGGATAAGGAATGTGCCTACACCATAATGGATGGAAATATATATTTCTGTGGCATTGAAAAAGCCTACCTCGAAAAAAAAATTCGGTTTCAAAAACCCCTTTCATGTCATTTATTTCCTATAAAAACGAAAAGCTATAACGATTTTACCGGTCTGCATTATGAGCAATGGAAAATTTGCCAGCCCGGACGGGAATGTGGTCAACAGGAACCCCTGCCCCTTTATAAGTTTCTAAAAGATGCCTTAATACGTAAATTTGGAAAATCATGGTATCGGAAAGTGTGGATTGCCGGCGAAGAAATTTTTAGCCAGAATCAAAAAACAAATACTTTATAAATTTAAATTTTTAGCCTTTATGAAAACCATTCAAGAATACATCGAAGAAAACAAAGTCCGTTTCCTGGACGAACTGTTTGATTTTATCAGGATACCTTCCATCAGTGCCAAGCCTGAAAATAAGGCCGACATGTTGAAAGCAGCTGAATATGTGAAGAAATCCATCCTGGATGCGGGTGCCGATGCCGCCGAAATCATTTCAACAGATGGATTTCCGGTGGTGTATGGAGAGAAAATGGTGGACCCAGAGGCACCCACAGTACTCGTATACGGACACTATGATGTGCAGCCGGTCGAACCTCTCGACCTGTGGGAATCACCTCCTTTTGAACCCGAGATCCGTGAAGGAAAGATATATGCCCGTGGTGCAGATGATGACAAAGGACAAATGTTCATGCATGTAAAGGCCTTTGAATTTCTGATGGCCACCAATACGTTACCGTGCAATGTGAAGTTCATGATTGAAGGAGAGGAAGAAATTGGTTCCCCCAGCTTAAAGAAATTCTGTTCAGAAAATGTAAAAAAGCTGGCCGCGGATGTGATACTGATATCGGATACAACCATGTTGGCCCAGGACTTACCTTCTATCACGGTGGGTTTAAGGGGACTCAGCTACATGGAAGTGGAAGTCACAGGGCCCAATCGTGATCTGCATTCCGGGTTGTATGGAGGTGCTGTTATGAATCCGGCCAATGCACTGGCAAAAATGATTGCATCTTTAACGGATGAAAACAACCACATAACCATTGGTGGTTTTTACGATGATGTTATGGAAGTGGACCAGACGGAGCGGAAAGCCATGGCCCGGGCACCGTTCAGCCTGGAAACCTATAAAAAGGCCATTGAAATTGATAAAGAAGTTGGGGAATCCGGTTTCACGACACCTGAACGAACAGGTATTCGCCCGTCTTTGGATGTGAATGGTATATGGGGAGGATATACCGGTGAAGGTGCAAAAACCGTTCTGCCATCGAAAGCCTATGCCAAAATTTCGATGCGTTTGGTACCCCACCAAAAATCCAAGAAAATTGATGCCTTGTTTGAGACGCATATGCAGGCCATCGCACCAGATGGAGTGCGTGTAAAAGTAAAAAGTTTGCATGGCGGGGAAGGCTATGTGAGCCCCATTGATACCATAGCCTACCAGGCAGCCAGCCGGGCCTGTGAAACAACCTTTGGAAAAAAACCCATCCCGGTCCGAAGTGGGGGGAGTATTCCCATTGTGTCAGATTTTGAAGAAGTGCTGGGTATTAAATCGATACTTCTCGGATTTGGCCTTGATTCGGATGCCATACATTCACCCAATGAAAATTATCCCCTGTATAATTTTTATAAAGGCATCGAAACCATTCCATATTTCTATAACTTCTTCGCTGAAATGCAGAAGTGAATTTCGAATGACAATTAATAAAGGCCCGGCAACAATGCCGGGTTTTTTATTATATGATATATTTCGTAATTACCCTTTGAAAAACGGGGGTATGTTACAAAAATGTTTATAAAAAAATGAATGTGTCCCTAAAAAAATAGGGGGTTAACTCAAAAAAGATATATTTTTGGACCTTAAAACCAATTTACTTGCAATACTATGGCTGAATTAAGATTTAAAGCACTCCAGGAGGTTTTTTCAAGACAACCACTTGAGGTCAGACTTCCGTCCAATGAAATTTCCGACTTTTTCGGTGAAAAGGTTTTCGATAAGCCGAAAATGGAAAAATTTCTGAACAGGGAAGCCTACAAGGCGGTGATCACCGCCATTGAAACAGGCGGCTCCATTGATCGTCGTATGGCCGATCAGGTAGCCACCGGGATGAAGGCCTGGGCTGTGGAAATGGGGGCCACACATTATACCCACTGGTTTCATCCGCTGACAGATGCCACGGCGGAGAAGCATGATGGGTTCATTGAATTTGGTGTTTCCGGAAATTTGATTGAGAATTTCTCAGGTCAATTACTGGCCCAGCAGGAACCCGATGCTTCCTCCTTTCCAAGTGGTGGTCTTCGGAACACATTTGAGGCCCGTGGTTATACGGCATGGGATGTTTCATCCCCCGCATTCATCGTTGACACAACACTTTGTGTGCCCACCATTTTTGTGTCCTATACGGGCGAGGCACTGGATTATAAAACCCCCTTATTAAAAGCTTCCCATGCCCTGGATCAGGCTGCTGTTGAGGTGTGTCAATTGTTTGATAAGAATGTGACCAAAGTACATGCGACCCTGGGCTGGGAGCAGGAGTATTTTCTTGTGGATGACGCCTTATATAATGCCCGTCCTGATCTGATACTTACAGGACGCACATTAATGGGGCATGGCTCATCCAAGGATCAGCAATTGGATGATCATTATTTTGGTTCCATCCCCGAACGTGTTGGTGCATTCATGAAAGATTTTGAGATCGAGGCTTATAAATTGGGGATCCCGGTAAAAACCAGGCATAATGAGGTGGCCCCCAACCAGTTCGAATGCGCGCCCATTTTTGAGGAGGTCAACCTGGCCAACGATCATAATCAGCTTATGATGGATTTAATGAAACGGGTGGCACGGCGACATAATTTCAGGGTTTTGTTCCATGAAAAACCCTTTGCTGGTATCAACGGTTCCGGAAAACATAATAACTGGTCACTGATGACCGATACAGGTGTTAATCTGCTGTCACCAGGCAAGAATCCGAAAGGGAACCTTCAATTCCTGACATTTTTCATCAATGTGATCAAAGCTGTTCATGATAACCAGGACCTTTTGAGAGCCAGTATACTGACCGCCGGGAATGCCCACAGGTTGGGTGCCAATGAAGCCCCTCCTTCCATTATTTCTGTATTTATTGGGAGTCAGCTTTCCAGGTTGTTAGACGATATCGTTGAAAAAGTCAGCGACCGGAAAATGACACCACATGAGAAGACAGAATTAAAATTGGGGATTGGCAAGATCCCTGAGATTCTTCTGGATAATACCGACCGGAATCGAACCTCGCCCTTTGCCTTTACCGGTAACCGTTTTGAATTCAGGGCCGTAGGTGCCTCTGCTAATTGCGCTACCGCCATGATTGCCCTGAATGCATCCGTTGCACACCAGCTAAAGGAATTTAAGAAAAGTGTGGATAAATTGATGGGTAAAGAAATTGGCAAAGATGAAGCCATATTCCAGCTATTAAAAAAATATATCCTGGATTCAGAAAAAATTCGGTTTGAAGGCGATGGTTATAGTGAAGCCTGGAGAACAGAAGCAGCAGAACGTGGATTGACAAACATTGTGAGTGTACCACAATCCCTGGAACAATACCTTACAACACATTCGAAAAAAATACTCCTGGGGAGCAAGATTTTTGATGAAAAAGAGCTCGAAGGCCGAGTCGAAGTGGAGTTTGAGAAATTTACCAAGAAGATACAAATTGAGGCTCGGGTCCTGGGCGACCTGGCCATTAATCATGTGGTACCCACAGCCATTGCATATCAGAACACGCTGCTGGCCAATGTGCATGGAATGCAGGAAATCTTTGCAGAAGGTGAATTTAAAACACTGGCCAGTGCACGCATAGAACTCATTAAAGAAATTTCTGAGCGGGTGTCTATAATTAAAGAGCGGGTCAATGAAATGGTTGAAGAAAGAAAAGTGGCAAACAAAATGGAAACGGAACGCGAAAAAGCCTACCGGTACGAAGAAAAAATCCGACCCCACTTTGAAGAGATCCGATACCAGATTGACAAGCTTGAATTAACGGTTGATAACGAAATATGGCCCCTCCCAAAATACAGGGAGTTATTATTCACACGCTAATACAGTCGGTACAAGTTGATATGGAAAACACCTGGAATTTCCCGGGTGTTTTTTATATTTTAGACACCAGTTTCTCAGACGTGACGGCTTTTTATTATCCGTTAAAAAATAATTACTTTTATGTTTCCGTTTGTAAGAATAAACATGAAACCATATATTGCCATTATTGGCACACTGTTTTTACTGATGGCCTTTCAATCGGGCACATTTGCACAAAAAAAGCGTTGGGTTAAAGCGGAGGAAGCTTATGAAGCCGGGGAATTTTTTGATGCCATTGACCTGTATAAGGATGCCTATGCCGCCATCCAGGATCGTTCTCTTAAAACAGAAATCGTATTTAAAATTGCCGAGTGTTACCGACTCACCAATGAGCCAGATAAGGCGGAGTTGTGGTACAAAAAAGCCATTGGACAGGATTATCCCGATCCCGTAGTTGTTTTGAATTATGCCGAAACACTTAAAAAAAATGATAAATACGAAGAAGCTCTGAACGAATTCAGGAATTATAAAGAACTGGTTCCGGATGATCCCCGGGGTAATGAAGGGATCTCGTCATGCGAACTGGCCATACAATGGATGAACAATCCATCAAGTTATGTGGTCGAGGAAATAAGAGAATTTAATTCACGCGACAGGGATTTTAGTCCCGCCTTTGGACGGGATGATTTTCAACTATTATATTTTACATCCTCCAGGGATAATGCCATCGGTAAAGCCACACATGGTGCAACAGGAGAAAGTTTTGCAGATATCTATGTCACCAAATTAGATCGTAAAGGAAAGTGGAGTGTCCCCGTTTCTTTAGAGGATGATATCAATACGGAGTTTGAAGAAGGCACCCCCACATTAACAGCCGATTACAACACCATGTATTTTACGCGATGTGAGGTCAGTAAACGAAAGAAACTGGGATGCCAGATCATGATGACAGAACGGTCCGGAGATGGGTGGACCAGACCGGAACCCCTGGACCTGTTACCAGATAGTCTGGTGGTGGCCCATCCGGCCATCTCACAGGACGGGCTCATCCTTTTATTTGTTTCGGATATGGGTGGAGGAGAGGGCAAAAAAGATATCTGGAAAGTTACCCGTACACGGTCTTCCGGAACCTGGGGAACACCCGTAAACTTAGGACCGGAAATCAATACGGATGGGAATGAGGTTTTTCCTTATCTGCATCCAGATGGCACACTGTATTTTGCGTCAGACCGTCATATCGGCATGGGTGGATTGGATATTTTTAAAGCTGAAGAACTTGATGGGGGCCGATGGAGTGTGGAAAACATGCGCTACCCGATCAATTCCTCAGCGGATGATTTTGGAATTGTATTTGAAAATGGCGAACAACGGGGCTTTTTCAGCTCTACCAGGAAGGGACGTGGAAATGATGATATTTTCTTCTTTAATCTACCTCCCTTACGATTTAACATACGGGGTGTGGTGGTGGATCGCCGAACCGAGAATGTCATTCCCCAGGCCATCGTGAAACTGATTGGCAGTGATGGTACCACACTTGAAAATGAAACAGCGGATGATGGCACCTTCAGATTCATGCTACAACCCAATACGGATTATATATTTCTGGCATCCAAGCAGGGGTATTTGAATACCAAAGGCCGCGAAACCACCAAGGGCCAGACACAAAGTAAAGATTTTAATATGACTCTGGAACTGGCTTCAATTGATAAACCCATTGAATTGCCTAATATTTTTTATGATTTCGGAAAGTGGGATCTGAGACCGGAATCGATGGTGGCATTAGATCGTTTGGTGGAAGTGCTGAATGATAATCCAAATATTACCATCGAATTGGGCTCCCATACCGATAGCCGGGATACAGAGGCTTTCAACCTGGATCTGTCTCAGAAGCGGGCACAATCCGTTATCGATTTTCTGATCAGCAAGGGTATTGCTGCCGATCGGCTAACGGCCCGAGGATACGGGGAATCCCAGCCCAAGGTAGTGGACCTGAAAACGGCCAATGAGTATGACTTCCTGAATGAAAATGATCGATTAACTGAAGCATTTATCGAGGGACTTGGAACTGAGGAATTACGTGAAATAGCACATCAATTGAACCGGAGAACTGAAATGAAAGTACTACGGACCGATTATAACTCTGCAGAGGGTCAGTAACCAGAATATTGACAGTATTCCTGAGATCACATATCATCCATGAATAACCGGTACTCAAAAAGAGGCGTTTCGGCCTCAAAGGAAGATGTGCATTCCGCGATTGCAGGTCTTGATAAGGGTCTTTTTCCAAGGGCATTCTGCAAGATCATTCCAGATATCCTGGCCAATCATCCTGAATACTGTAATATCATGCATGCCGATGGTGCCGGTACCAAATCGTCACTGGCGTACATGTATTGGAAAGAAACCGGTGATCTGAATGTTTGGAAGGGTATTGCCCAGGATGCCCTGGTTATGAACCTGGATGACCTCCTCTGCGTTGGTGCCACTGAGAATATACTGGTATCATCAACGATCGGCCGAAATAAAAACCTGATTCCCGGAGAGGTCATTACGGCCTTAATTACCGGAACGGAGGACATACTTTCTGAGCTCAGAGCATTGGGCATATCCATCCATTCAACAGGAGGTGAAACTGCGGATGTCGGAGACTTGGTGCGGACCATCATTGTCGACTCTACCTTTTCCTGCCGAATGAAACGATCCGATGTGGTTGATAATGGAAATATTCAGGCCGGGGATGTTATCGTTGGCCTGGCATCATCCGGTCAGGCCAGCTATGAGAAAGATTATAACAGTGGGATCGGTAGTAACGGTCTCACCTCTGCCCGGCATGACGTGTTCAATCATGTTCTGGCAAAAAAATATCCCGATAGTTACGATCCATTGGTCCCGGACGATATGGTATACTCCGGAACATTTCAATTGACGGATGAAATAGAAAATCTGGGGTTGAATGCCGGTCAGCTGGTTCTTTCTCCAACACGAACATATGCACCGGTTCTTTTAAAGATGCTCCGGCAATACCGATCAAAAATTCATGGCATTATACACTGTTCCGGAGGAGGCCAGACCAAGATTCTGCATTTTATAGATGATCTGCATATCATCAAATCCAATATGTTTGAGACCCCCACAGTGTTTAAAATAATCCAGGAACAATCAGGGACTTCCTGGAAAGAGATGTACCAGGTATTCAATATGGGACATCGAATGGAATTGTATGTTCCTCAGGACATTGCCGGAGAATTAATCAGCATCTCAGAGTCGTTTGGAATACCGGCACAAGTCATTGGCCTGGTCGGGTCTGAAAAACAAAAAAAACTGACCATTCAGTCCACACATGGAACCTTTGATTACGTCTGACCCGCTTCAGCGAAATCCATTATTATTTCTTAAGTTTGCAGTCGGAAAAGCAGCGAAAAATGAGCTCAAATGTAATTCTGGAAAAACTGGAGGGTGTAAAGGAACGATTTGATGAGATTTCACGCCTCATAAGCCAGCCTGATATTGTTTCAGATATGAAACGATATGTCAGGTTAAATAAGGAATATAAAGACCTGGGACCCATCATCAATGCTTATAAACAGTATAAAAATATCATTAGTAACATCCAGTCGGCCAGGGAGATATTAAATAATGAAAAAGATGAAGAACTCAGGTCAATGGCCAAGGAGGAACTGGATGAACTCAACCAAAAAGTAGCACCCCTGGAGGAGGAGATCAAACTACTCCTCTTACCAGCTGATCCCGAAGATTCAAAGAATGCCATGATGGAAATTCGGGCCGGTACCGGTGGCGATGAAGCCAGTATTTTTGCCGGGGACCTCTATCGGATGTATACCAAATATTGTGAAAATATGGGATGGAAAACAGAGATAACAAGGTTTACAGAAGGGACGGTCGGCGGATATAAAGAGGTGGTTATGAAAGTCAGTGGAGATGGGGTATACGGTGTATTGAAATATGAGTCAGGTGTGCACCGGGTACAGCGGGTTCCTCAAACAGAAACCCAGGGACGGGTTCATACTTCAGCAGCTTCGGTAGCCGTGCTTCCTGAAGCAGAAGAGTTCGACGTGGAAGTCAAACAAGAAGATATCCGTAAAGACACCTATTGTTCATCGGGTCCTGGCGGGCAATCTGTAAATACCACCTATTCTGCTATTCGATTGACCCATATCCCCACCGGCATAGTGGTCACCTGCCAGGATCAAAAATCCCAGATCAAGAACCTGGATAAAGCCATGGCCGAACTCAGAACCCGTTTATACGATATTGAATACAGGAAATACCTCCAGGAAATTGCATCCAAAAGAAAAACCATGGTGTCCACTGGTGATCGTTCTGCCAAGATCCGGACATATAATTATCCACAGGGTCGGGTCACAGATCATCGAATCAATCTGACACTATATAATCTCCAATCCACTATGAATGGAGATATACAGGAATTGATCGACCAGCTGCAAATGGCTGAAAATGCCGAACGACTGAAAGAAAGCGAAGTTTCATAAGCATGCATGGTTTTGGTGTATATACATAATCCATCCAACCCACCCCATTTTTTAACTTTTTTTTAGCATTTCATTCACCCTGTTTCCATAAAAATTCATAAATTTATGGTTGCAAATTGGGATCGATGAAAATCCCGAAAGCAGCCACGAAGATAGTACAGTAAAATCTGATTTTTTACTGGGGGGTACTGTGCGCATGTGCATTGAGGCTTGATGTACTGAGATACATGCAACATATATATGGATGTCAGGAATTACTTGTTTAAGGAGGAGGCCTTAAAAGGAGAAAAAATGGCCCAGAAATTCCGCTGGATTTTAATAGCGGTGGTCCTGGTATTTATAATCGTGACATATTTAAAAGGCAATACCAGGGAGGCCACATTTTCTTTAATACCGGCTGGTATATTCCTGTTTTATAATATGTACCTCGGATATCTTATCAAGGCGGGTAAGAATGTTTACTTCCTGAGGTACTTTTCGGTAACTATCGATATCGTTGCCCTATCGGTGCATATCTATATCAATTCGGTGTTTTTTTCCACCATTGCAGTTTCCACGACCGCTTCCATATTGATCTATCCCATATTGATATTTCTGTCGGTTTTGCGATACGACCGTAAACTGATCATCTATTCGACCGGTCTGGTCATCCTCTTTTTTAATCTCAATTATTACATCCGTTTACCATCCATCGAACCCGAGCTGATAAACCAGGTCATCTCATCCGACCCCATGGGTCATACTTACAAATCGGGGTATCTCTTAATGTTGGGTATCTTTTTTCTGCAGATACCGGATATCATTCACCGCTATATCAATCGTCAGAGAAATATTCTGGAAAAAAAGAAGGCATCCGAAATTAAACTGGCCATTGAATCAAAAGAAAAATCATTGCTTCAGGCCAACCTGAAAAAAGTCCATTATTTAAACTCTGAATTGCATGATAAAAATCAGAAAATTGAAGATCAAAACCAGCAGTTAAATGTCCTTAATAATACCAAAGACCGGTTGCTTTCATTTATCAGCCATGACCTCAAAGACTCTTTCTCCACCATGGCTTCCATTATTGAAACCTTAAAGGAAAACCATACCAACCTGAGTAGTGACGATATGAAGGAAGCGACATCGATTTTATACCGTCACTCCAGGAATAATTACCAATTGTTCAATAACATCCTGGAATGGGCTCGCTCTCAATCGGGTCAGATGTCACTTCAGAAGGAGGTCCTTAACTTGTCGGAACTGATCAGCCAACAATATGATCATTATAAATTGTTGTTATGTAACAAGAAAGTCAGGTTTAAAAGTTTTGTTCCGAAGAAACAAAACATATTTGCAGACCGTGAGATGTTTGAAATTATTTTAGATAACCTGATCAGTAATGCCTATAAGTTTACTCCAAGTGGGGGCGAAATTGAAATTGATGCTGTCGCAAACAAGAATTCTTGTCTGATCAGCGTCAAGGATACGGGCATTGGGATTCCTCCTGAACAGCTGGATGGCTTATTTGAGATTGGAAATTCCAATTTTTCCGTCGGAACAAATGGAGAACCCAGCAGTGGTTTTGGCCTGATATTGTGTAAGGAGCTCATTCAAAAGAATGGTGGCGATATTCACGTAAAAAGCAAGATTGGTGAGGGCAGTGTATTCTCAATAACCCTTCCCAATCACATTTAATTAACGATCGATGCGATGCAAACCATTCCGGCGTGCATGCTCCATGGCCTCCTTTGTATCATTATGTGAGATGTTTTTTGCTAGCTCAGGTACCATGTGAGCCCCGTAACAGGGACGGTATTGGGCCATGATATTGACATAGGTGTTTTGTGAAATTTCAGTCGCAAGGAATGCCATCACGTCTTCCACATCAGACAGCCCCGATGGCATGATCAGATGTCTGACCAGTAACCCACGTTGAGCGGTGCCAGATGTATTTATTTCAAGATCGCCTACCTGGCGGTACATTTCTTTTATGGCCTGACGAGCCACAGGACCATAATCAATCGGCAGGCCGCATTTTTTAGCTGTTTCTTCCGAAAAAAATTTCAAATCGGGCATGTATATATCGACCATGCCATCAAGCATTTTCAATGTGTTGGGATCATCATAACCTCCTGAATTATAAACGATGGGGATGTCCAGTCCCCCTTCAATGGCAATTTTTAGTGCACACATCACCTGTGGAACCACATGAGAAGGGGTCACCAGGTTGATGTTATGACAACCCATGTTTTGAAGATCCAGCATGATGGCACCCAGTTGTTCATCGGTGACCTCATGGCCTCTTCCGAGGTGACTGATATCGTAATTCTGGCAAAAATTACACAACAGGTTGCAATGGGTAAAAAAAATAGTCCCGGAACCATGTCGTCCAACCAGTGGTGATTCTTCACCAAAATGGGGGCCATAACTGGATATTTTAGCAAGACGGCCCGTCAGACAAATGCCTTTTTCTCCGGATACACGATTCACAGCACAATTCCTGGGGCATAGAGTGCATCTGGATAATCGTTCCAGCGCGACCTGCAGACGTTGTTCCAATATACCGCGTTCGTAAGCTTCGAGATATGAAGGCATAGAGTGCATCAGATTAACCTTTTATAACCCCCAGGGGTCTTAGCTCTATCATGGGCTCAACCAGGTCGGATTGTTGTGACATCACAGTTTTAATGTTTTTGTAAGCTCCTGGTGCTTCATCCAGGTCGCTTCTTTGGAAGATGGAATGCAGGATGTGTTTCTTTTCAAGAAAAGCTTTCTCCCGATTCAGATCCAATTGCCTTTGGGCTTGCTTTCTGCCAAGGATGCGCCCTGCGCCATGTGAGCAGCTGTTAAAACTATTCTCATTTCCTTTTCCTTTAACAATGTAGCTTTCTGTACCCTGAGATCCCGGTATGATGCCAATCTGCCCTTTAAATGCCTGGGTTGCTCCCTTACGATGTACCATAACCTGACATCCCTGGTAGGTTTCCAGGCTGGCAAAGTTATGTGCGATGTTTATGGGCTCTTCAAAATCCACACCGCTCTTTAACCGTTCACCAAACACGGTCATGATCCGGTCCATCATGAGTCGGCGGTTTGAATATGCAAAATCGATACAATAATTCATCTCGGCCAAATATTTCTGACCTTCTTCTGTATCCAGGTAGAGGAAGGCCAACTGTTTTTCAGCCGTCCCTTTTACATTCCATTTTTTATTCAATTGGATGGCCTGCCGGTTGTAATGATCCGCCACCTGTTTTCCTATGTTCCGGCTGCCCGAGTGCACCATGATCCAAATATGGGTGTCCGATCCTGTTTGAACTTCGATAAAATGATTACCACCTCCAAGAGTACCAAGCTGATGGCGTGCATTTTTATATTCGCGCGATAAAACTGGCAATTCATGTGTTTTGAAAGGGGATGTTCCGAGATCCGGCATCAGGGAAGAATCCTGGGCCTGCTGATGATGTTTGAAACCCAGGGGTATCTTTTTCCGGATATCTGACATGATGCCTTTCAAAATATCGCGGTTGATTTTATGCAGGTTCGTGCGTACGGCCGTCATGCCGCAACCAATATCCACCCCAACGGCATTGGGAACAATCACCTTTTCCGTGGCCATCACCCCACCAATCGGCATACCGAATCCCTGGTGGCAATCTGGCAGGATAACAATATGGCTGAACGCGAAAGGGTAATTGGCCAGATTGACGATCTGATTCATGGCCCCTTCTTCAACATCCTGGAGCCACATTTTTACTGGGATTTTTCCTGCAGAGATGGTTCTCATAAACGCAATAAAGTGACCAATACAATATAATGATATTTTCACTTCGAAATGAACCTACTCATATCTCATTGAATCAGCAGGATTGGTTTCTGAAGCTCTGAAAGTATTATAACCGATGGTCAGCCATGCCAGAAGAAGAGACCCCAGGGTGGTAGCCAGGAATAGCATGTAAGGCATATCAATTCGGAAGGCATAAAAATCCAGGATTTTTGAGATAATAAACCAGGAAACAGGCCAGGCCAGGATATTCGCAGTTACCACCCATGTAGAATGCTCCCGGATGAGCTGGTTCAATATAAGGCTTGTGCTGGCGCCCAGAACTTTTCGAATACCAATTTCCTTGGTCCGCTGTTTTAGTGTGAATGAAGCCATGCCAAACAATCCCATGCAGGCAATGACAATGGCTATAATCGAAATGGAATACAGCAGTTTGCTCATTTTCTTTTCGTCATCATATACAAGTTTCAGATCGTCTGAAAGAAAACGATACTGAAAATTTTCTGTTGTGACCAGTTTTGCCCATATATTCTCAACCTGACGTATCAAATTTTGAATATCTCCGGATTGAAAGTGAATGGTCAAATAATCATAACCCATGTAAGGACGCATGGTCAGTATGAGTGGTTGGATGGGCTCCTGCAATGAGGTGAAATGAAAATCCTGAACCACACCTATAATCTCATGCGATCCTCCTCGTTCTACAGATTTACCAATAGGATTCTCCCAGCCAAAGGTCCGCACAAATG
>Ga0209536_100001670_pt1 | contig 36389 bp, 47 predicted proteins | sample DeeMarSeWOR28_12_FD_187461 | JGI IMG/M metagenome (GOLD analysis project Ga0209536, IMG submission 187461) | Marine sediment microbial communities from White Oak River estuary, North Carolina - WOR-2-8_12 (SPAdes) (version 2) | ecosystem: Environmental > Aquatic > Marine > Intertidal zone >...
ATGTGCCTGCGGCGTCATTAGGTCAATACGCTGCGCTGTCATTGGTTGTAAGATGAAATTCGCAATTCGAAATTATTAATTCTGAGTTCTGACTCCTTGCTCTATGTTTTATTCGCAACGGACCACGGATCCGCCTTAGGCGGTACAAAAAGTCCTCCGTCCTTTGTCTTTTGCCTTCTTCGCCGCGTCTCCGTTTCGCCCCCTCTCCGCGTCGTCTTGAAGTGCCTAGTGTTTAGCGCTTAGTGCCTAGTTTCTCCTGGCTTCTCGTTTTTTCTCGCTGCTTCCCACGCTTCTCTGCTTCGATAAATATTCTTTTGATTTGCGGGTATTGCTTCTTAATCTCCTGGTCCATCTCTGCGATCACAGATTCAATCTCATCGGCTGTCACCTGGTCCCTGAAATCCACACTGAGATTGGCGAGGATAAAGTCTGGCCCCATGTGTATGGTCAAGACTTCATTGACGTGTTCGACCAGTGTATTCGATCGCAGAATTTCTCTGATGCCTTCTATGATGGGACGGTTGGCACTTTCACCAATTAAGAGACCCTTGGTTTCATAGGCCAACCAGATGGCGGTACCAATGAGTATAAAGCCGATAATAATCGAGGCGGTACCATCAAAATATGTCTGCCCGGTCATTTGAGTTAGTGCGACACCGGCAAAGGCAACCAGGAGGCCGAGCATGGCCGCGGTGTCTTCAAACAGCACCACGAACACAGAAGGATCCTTGGCACGCTGAATGGCTTTGATATAACCCCACTTGCCTTTGATGCGGCTAAATTCACGAAAGGCAAAACACCATGCAGCTCCTTCAAAAAACATGGCAAGCGCCAGCACAATATAGTTAATCAGAGGATTGAGTATCGGTTTGGGGTGTTGCAAATGACGGATTCCTTCATAAACTGAAATTCCGCCACCCAGTGCAAAAATGAGTATGGCAACGATGAAACTCCAGAAATAGACCTCCTTGCCATAACCGAAAGGAAAATTTTCATCCGCTGGTTTTTTCGCCTGATTCAGTCCATAAAGTAATAGTATCTGGTTGCCGGTATCGACCAGGGAGTGGATCCCCTCCGAGAGCATGGCAGAACTACCGGTCATGAGAGCAGCAGTAAACTTTGTGATTGAAATAAATGTGTTGCCGATGAGGGCTGCGATAATAACTTTTTTAGATCCTGAGGCCATTTTGCTTTTCTGCTTTTACCATGTAATTTGTTTGGGCAATTGTAGTTAAATATGACCAGTGATAATGACATGTGGACTCCTATGAAGCAAGCGATAACATAGATCTGGCTGATACGCCATTGTTCAAGAGGAGCTTCACGAGTCTTTGTTACAAACGGTGGTAAACTGGAGTAATGGAGTAGTGGAGTAATGCAAAAAACTGTTTAGGATTGAATCTTGGTTTTAGCTTTTTCCAACACTCCAATACTCCAAATCTCCAGGACTCCCAAACCACTGGACATGTTTACCGGTAAAGCCACTGAACTCTGACCTGGCCAAAAGAGGACCAGGATTCCAAGACTAAATGAATCAGGACGAGAGATCAGCTATCTGGATGGGAAGGTCAGAGTGACCAGAATTGGTTTGTGATCCGATGAATCGTAGGGAAGAACTTCAGCGGAATGGTTGGTAAAGCCGCGATAGTAAACCCGATCCAGAGGAATGTCTTTTTCGATCCCAAAAAGCCAGTTCAGGCAGCCCGAGTCCTGGTCTCCTGTGGTACGGCCGGGCGGGAAATCCTTCACCTCAGTTAGTTGTAGGTCTTCCGCAAGTTCTTGTACCAATCCCAGCCTCTTCTCGTTCCAGGTATTAAAATCACCCGCCATGAGTATGGGTCCCGAATGCTGCTCCATGATAGACCGCAGCTCGTCCAGCTGCGAGCGCAGTTTCAAAACTCCCCAGCGCTCGTAAACCAAGAGGTGAACATTGACCGCAAGTAAGGTCTCGCCGTTGGACAACGGATGCTCCGTTATCAGGGAAGTCTTTGGGGCTGTCACCCAAAACTCCCGGTACTTGCTTTGCATCGGCTTTACCTCCATGGGAGATACTTTGGATAGCGTCACAACGCCGATGGTGATCCCGTTGGGCCACGGATAGCTCCAGCTGTTCGCAAAGTAACCGCCTAGATTTTCCAGTGCAAGGCGATCGGCCCGTGCCTCCTGCAAAAAGATAATGTCAGGATTCTGCCAATCCATTAGGACCTGCAGGTCTGTCGCAAATTGGGGATCATGGAACTTATGCGCATTCCAGATAGCGACCGTGATAGTCCCGGGCAAGGACCGCCCCTGCTCCGGGAACTCCGATACCTGGATGACCCCTACTCCCCTGCAGGAGATGGTCAAGAAGACAAGAGCTAACAAGAATACTCTTAGTGCGTTACGCTTGCCCGCATGTTTCATGAGTGATCACGCTCCACTCGGTCCCTTAAACTCATCGCCTTATCTTTGGATTCAGGATCTAACTCTATTACTCTGTCGAAATCTTTAATGGCTCCAGCGTAATCTCTTAAGCTTTCTCTTGCCATTGCCCGCCTGAAGTAGGCGTCAGCATATTTTGTGTTTGTCTCGATTGCCTTATCGAAGTCTTTGATCGCCCCGTCGTAATCGCCTAGACTTTCCTTTGCTATTCCACGATTACAATACGCCTCAACAAACCGAGAATTCAACTCTATTGCTCTGTCGTAGTCTTTTATTGCCTCTGCGTACGCTTGCTGTCTGGCTTGCATGTTTCCGCGGTTATTATACGCATTGGCATAGGTTTCATTTATTTCGATTGCTTTGTTGTAGTCTTCTGCGGCCCCCTCGAAGTTTCCCACTATCTCCTGTGCCATGCCACGGCTGTTTAGGACATTAGCTAGAAACATGGTAGCCGGATATTCCATATAATCCTGTTCATGTAAGTTGCAATCAAAACCAAGCGAGTCTGTGTTGTCTATATTAAATATGGTGTCATCTACTCTCAATCTATTCACAATGTGACTGTCGCTCACCAGAATTGTGAGATCTAGACCTTCTCTTAACCCTAATACGGTATACAGCCCAGTCAAGCCCACACAAGAGCCGACCTTTTGATGCACATCAGTGTTTAATTGAGCCTCAATTACATCCGTCAGTAGAAAATTACCATTGCACCTTTTGGGCTTTGTGTTCCAGAGATATTCAAAAAGTGATTTAGCCATGGTCCTTGCCATGTACTTCCTCAGTGTCGACAAGCTTAAAGGGCTTTTAGATGTTAGCTTTGCAATTAACTCATCGTGAATCTGATCCAGTTTCCGGGTGTATGCTTCAATTTCTTCTTCAGTCTTCAACCCGGAGATTATAAACAGACCTCTCTCCAGTGAAACATCCTTGCCGGCCTTAACGTCTTGAATGAGCTTTTCTTCGAAGTCCATTATTGTCGCAGCGTTCCCTTATTTTTTTGGCCTGAAGGTAGCACAACAAACCTGCCGAGGTCAAAAAGGATATGTAACGAGTGGGGTCAGGTCTTGAATTATAAGCTTGCGACAAACGCCCCGCCGATACTTTCCCGGCGGTTATATGTAGTCGAACCATGGGCACGAAATACGCTTAACCAAAAGCTTATAATTCAAGACCTGACCCCACTCGTTTTTGCTATTGCCTTTGTGGGGCTCGTGCTGGATAATGCTTAAAAGCATTACGCTTTCAAAACTTTCCCATGAACGGTCAAGGAGATTCAGGATGAACAGATCTCTGTTCTTTTTCATTTTGACTGCTATGCTTATTGCTTTCCCCGGCCAAAGTATTGCTGACCACGCTCCAAATAAGATCGGCGGTCTAGTGCTGGGCGACCAGATTGCAGTGTACCTTGATCTGGTTCGCATGGAGACCGCAACTCCCATCCGTGATCAACAGTACCTGCGTGTAGTCGAGATCAGAGACCTAGAGGGTTATAAAAGCGGTACTGTTGCCTTTGGGAGTTGTGCTAGCCCGGGGCAGATTGTTAGAATCAAATTGAAATATGAATACTCTGACAAAAAGTTCTATGAAACCCTTTTAGATCGCTTTAGAAAGAGGTTTGGTGAGCCGGATAAGTGGCGCGGGGACCCTTTTCACGTCATTATTGCCTGGAAATGGTCTTTCAGGGATAAGAACAATAACAACATAAGTCTGACCCTCCAACACAGTAGGGATGAGGATTACAAGTGGGGCAACTCGGTCAAGCTGACGAACACGACGCTGGTGGAGAAAGAACAAAATTGCTATGGACAGAAAAGCCAGGAAAAATCAGGCAGCCATAAAGGTAAGTCGTCCTCCAAAAGAAAGGAATTGAAAGAAGAAGATTATCAGAGATTCATTCCGGAGTAAGAATGACTAAAGATACTAAATTGAGGAATTCTGGAATTTAGGAATTTTGTAATTATAAAAGAACAATTGCCTGTTTCAATAATTTCTTAATCCCCCAATTCCTTAATCCCTCAATCCGAAACTCGCAATCTACCCCATGCCCTATGCCTGCTTAGGCAGTATCCCCCCTCCGATCACATCCCCCAGGACCTTTTGTAAACTAGACACGCTCTTACATCAGTGCTTTCGCCGCGGCTCGGGCCAGTTTAAGGAGATGGTGGGGAAACACTCCCAACACCACCATTACTGTCACTAGTGTTCCGGTGAGCATCTTGGTGGAAAAGGATAGCTGAAGTTTAGGCAACGGTTCATCCGGCTCCAATAGATAGGCCGCCCTCACTACCAATATGTAGTAGTAGAGAGATATGGCTACGTTGATCATGGCGATAAGCACTAGGGTGAAGTATCCCTTTTTTATAGCGGCGACAAAAACCAGGAATTTACCGGTGAAGCCAATGGTCGGGGGAATGCCTGCCAAGCTGAATACTCCAAGCATCAAGGCCATGGCCAGGATAGGAGAGCGGCGGTGCAATCCTGCCAGTTGGGCAATCTTCAAATCACTGCCGTCATGTGCCACTTTGACTACCACTAGGAAGCAGGTGAACTGCATAACCAGATAGGCCACGGCGTAAAAGATGGCACCGGCATAACCACTCTGATTCATGCTGAGAATGCCGATGAGCACATAACCGGCATGTGAGATGCTGGAGTAGGCCAACAATCGTTTCATGTCCTTCTGTACAATTGCCACCAGGTTCCCCAGAGTCATGGAGGCAATGGAGAGTATTACCAGTACGTGAACCAGGTAGGTGCTGCTGCCAGTGCTCAGCGCCACCATCCGAATAAGGATTGCTATGGCTGCAACTTTGGAGGCAGTTGCAATATAGGCAGCAACCTGGTTGGCGGCCCCCTGGTAGGCGTCCGGGGCCCAGATATGAAAGGGGAACACGGCCAGCTTGAAGAAGAAGCCGCACATGGTGAGAAGCAGCCCTATAATGGCTGCAGGCCTTGCTATGGCGCCTGGCAGAACCTTTATGATTTCCGCCACGTAGGTCGTATGGATAACACCGTATAGGGAAGCAATGCCAAAGAGCATAATCGCCGATGCAAACGCTCCCACCAGGAAATATTTGATGCCGGACTCCACATGAACGCCGTAGCCCCTCCTCAGGGGAACCAGTATGTATAGAGAATAGCTGGAAAGCTCCAGAGCAACATAGATGGTCAGAAGTTCGACACTGCTTACTAGCAGCATCATCGCCAAAGTGCAGGTGGTTAGTAGCAGGTAGAATTCGGGGTGGTTCTGTTCCTCAATCCCGTTGAGTTCGGAGCAGATACTGATTACCAGAAACAATCCCGCAACCAGGATGACCTTGAAGACCTGAGAAAACAGGTCCACTCGATAGACCCCGAAAAAGAGCGTTCCTTCCAAGCGCACCGAAGCCAGGCACACGGCCACACCGATAGAGACCAGGACCAGAGCGGTGAAGTAATCCCTCTTGGGATTAGGCCGCGACAGCATGGACAGACAAAAGAAGACCCCGATCATAAACAAGAGGTACAGTTCGGGGATGAATAAGCTCCATTGCATGGCTTCAACCGTTACTTGTGCGGGATGTATTCATTCTGACCGCAGAGTACTTTTCGTCAAATCAGCCATCAAATCCGAAATCCGAAACACCAAATCTCAGGGTTTCAGGTGTCGGGTGTCAGGTGTCAGGGAAAAAAGACAAAAAAGCTGAAACCTGAACACTGAAACCTTAGTCATCGTGATCTGCAATTCCTGAATTCCTCAATTCCTCAATTCCGAAATCAACAGTCAAGTCTTTTACCATCTCAGTATGTTATACGTCTCTGGATCCAATGACCCTGTGCGTCTGTAAGCATAGATAATGAGAGCCAGCCCAACCGATACTTCAGCTGCTGCGATCGCAAAAATAAAAAGCACAAAAACCTGTCCCTCCAGTTGCCCCCAGCGCAGTGCCGCTGCCACGAAAACAAGTCCCGCCGAGTTGAGCATGATCTCCACCCCAATGAGCATCATAATCAGGTTGCGGCGCGCCACTGCGCAGACAATCCCCATCGCAAAAAGTATCCCTGCCAATAACAATACGTGACTATATGGCACAATCATGGTTCATCCTCTTTTGTCTCGCCCCCGCCTTTTGCAAAAGCTTTCCCAAAATACAAAGCGCCAATCAGGGCAATAAGCAGCAAGAAGGAAATGATCTCCACTGAAAGCCAATACTTTTGAAATAGGAATTGCCCGAATATCCTTGGCCTTGCCAGGGCTATTTTCAGAGTGGTATGGCTCCCGGGGTCTTTGCTCACGACGAGGAGAGCAACAGCGAGATAAATGAAGCCTAGAATACCGGCCGGAAACCATTCCTTGAGTGTGGGTTTGCGCAGAGCAGACGGCTCCACTCGAATCATCATGATGATAAAGATAAACAGGACCATGATTGCCCCGGCGTAGATAATGATTTCCAGAACGGCCAGGAGCGGGGCCCCAAAGAGATAATAGAGCATGGCGCTGCCGAAAAATGAAATGATCAGATAGACCACTGAATGGACTAGGTTGCGGCGGGTAATTGCCAGTGCTGTGGCAATTAGAATCACGGCCGCTAATATATAAAAAATGGCAGCATAAAGGGTCATTTGCTTTACCTAAAGGGCAATGCTGGCAACCTCTTCGTTGCGATCTTTATCCTCTTATCGCAAACGGAGCTTGCTCCTACAGACAAACATTTTATGATGGACTATTGGCGGGCACAGAGGCCCGCCCCACTGAGTGTAATAAGATCCGAAATCCGAATATCGAAATGGAAGAGATTCAGGAATTTAGGGATTTGGGGATTTTGGAATCCAGGGATTGTAGAGATCAGCAAACATTAATCAGTCAAGTCTTTCCTAATTCCATAATTCCTCAATTCCTCAATTCCTTAATTTTTTAATTCCTCAATTTGCTTTAGGTTTCGTATTTCGAATTTGAGTGTGTGCACCCCTTGGCGACCACGGTTGATCCTCCTGGTCAGGGTTGCCAGCTGCGGCTTACCCGCGTTGCTTCGTAGGTGAGTCGGGCGCCTTTAATGTTGATTTCAGCCGCCTTCTGGCTGAAGTTCTTGGCAATCGCCTTTTCCAAGCTTTCCATTGTCACCATCCCGCTGGCCCTGGAAAAACTGCCAAGCAAGGAAGTATTGATCAGCACTGTTCCAGCAACCACCAAGCCGATCTCTTTGGCAATGGAGTTGACGTCGGAGGTTGCAACTGCAATCTCCATATCGGTGCAAAACTTGTCTGGTTCGCTGCTGGAGTTCAAAATTAGGAGCCCATCAGGTTTCAAGCCTCCTATAACGTCAACCGCCTGTAAGAGCCTTTCATCCAAAACTACAACTACATCAGCTTTAGCCGTTGGGGTGAGCGTACGGATGGGTTCTCTTGAAAAAGTGGTTCTGGCGGTAATGGGCGCTCCCCGACGCTCAACGCCAAAGAAAGGCGCTGCAGTTACTCCTTTGTAGCCGTCAAGATAGGCCGCCTCAGCAAGTATCATTGCCGCGGTTACGGCGCCCTGACCTCCACGGCCATGCCAGGTGACATAAATGATCTTCTTATCTCTGTCGTTTACGCCCATGCTAGCCCTTGATTTTCTTTGTCCTTGCCGTTGAGCCACATCTACTGTAGTCTTTCCGGGTGCAGGAGCCGATTGATCGATATTGCTTTTGAGGAGCGCTTGGTATGTCCGCAAGACTGATTGAAAAAGTCACACTGCCAAACGGTCTGATTCTGGAACTCTGGGATCATTCTCGTCTCACGGCTGGCGACAGGTGGCTCGTCTCGCTCATCGCCAAAGTGGAGGTCCCTATCTTGCCCGAATACTTCTCCACCCTGGATCAGGGCGAAGACGCTTACCGGGATCTGGTTGATGCCCATGGTGACCCTTTGGTTTTCACCCGGGAAAAAAAAAGGCATTTCGTTGATGGCAGCGAGACCAAAGAAACTATCACAGGGCTATGCCGGCGATTCAAGGACAATTTGCTTGAATACCTCGGCAATCCCAAATTTGCGCCGCAATACGTATTGAAAAAATATGGCGACCTGCGAGATCGCCAGAATTGGAGTACCGAAGCCCCCGAGAAACGATGCACTCCTCCCTGACCGGGAGAAACAGATTATGGCTAAAACGCTGTCTTCTCGAGCCGCCAGGACAAGAATTTTTTCCTAGGCCGCTGATCGATAACGTCTATGCTTTCTTTGAATACGTTTGATCGCTTTCTTACGCTTGATCCGGCGACGCTCACTCTTACTCAAATAATAGGTATGTCGCCGAAGTGCCGGTTGAACATTTTTCTGAAAATCTTTCCGAAGTTTCCTGATTTTTCTTTCCAGCGAATCACTTTCAAAGCTGGCCATCCACTGTTCACCTCTCTTTCGAAACAAAAAAAGCCCTTTTTGGGGCCCAGCCGCAAACACTTTATGGCATGAATTATTGTAAGTAACTAAACCCCTTCATGACCTCAGAAGCTGTCACCTAAAGTAGTCATGCTGCTGCAGCCCTCTACAGATTTTTTATCTAACATATCTTATAGAGTCTTGCAACCCTGCACTCGCATAGTACAAAGAGCATAGAGCCTAGCCGCTAGTGGTCATTGGGTCATTTGCCTGCGGCGTCATTTGGGCTAATCGCCCGTCATTTGTAGCCATTTGCATTTGGCACCATTCATGGTCTGTCATGGTAACGTCCCAGTGACAACAAATGACAGCGAAGCGTAATGGCGGCCACTTTAGTGGTCTAGTGACCCGAAGCTTGAGGACCGCCAGAGCCAAAGACCTAGCCCGGATACTCCCAGTTTTTCATATTATACGGGTGCTCTTGGCGGCCAGATAACCACCGCCCAAAGGGCCGGCATCATCACCCAGCTTCGCTCTGACCACCTTTACCTCATCCGGCGGAATAAGTGTAAGTCGCCGCCCTAATTCACCGTATAAGGAACCTATGAACGCCTCCCAGCCATTGGCAACGCCGCCACCGATAAGAACGGATCGAAGACCAAGGAGATGGACCACGTTAGCAATGGCAATGGCTAAACTGGTACCCACCAGGTGGAATAAATCCTGAGCCATCTGGTCCCCAGCCATTGCAGCACGATAAATATGCTCTGCATCCAATCCTTTCGACTTGTCCAAATCTTGCCGGAGGCTACTCTGAACTCCCTGCCGCAGTCGCTCCTCGGCTCGACGAACCAACCAGTCCGCCGATGCCAAGGTCTCCAGGCAGCCGTAGTTGCCGCAGCGACATTTTTCTCCATCGGGCTGGATGGTCATGTGCCCTACCTCGCCTGCAGAATAACCTTCCCCTTCCCACGCCCTACCATTGATCAGCACGCAGCCACCTACTCCGGTTCCCGGGGCAATACAAAGAAAGTCTCCCAGATCGCGCCCAGCACCTAACCAATATTCACCATAACAGATACAGTTCACATCGTTTTCCAAATAAACCGGGACCTGGATTTCCTGCCTTAACATCTCAGCCAACGGCAAGTTCTCCCAGGCGGGGAGATTTGGCGAGGTGATTACAACTCCGTTGGCCAGGTCGATCAGTCCGGCGCAGCCGACACCTACTCCGGCCAATCCAAATCCATTCTTTTCAGCTTGGCGGCTCAACTTGATTAGATGAGTGCTCAGGTCAGCAAGAACTGCTTCAGGCCCTCTATCCACCAAGGTCTTGAATCGCACAGTCTTCAGGAGCTCCTCCCGACCCGGATCAACCAAGGCGAGCTTAATGTTGGTACCACCTATGTCAACCCCAATGACCGCTTGTGGCTGATTTTCCAATCTTCCTCCCATTGATAATCTCTCACAGAGAACACAGACTGAGCATAGCGCAAAGAGCATAGCGCATAGCGTCATACGTTACAGTCATTGCGCCATGCTGTCATTCATGGTCACTTGGCCACTTATCGTGGCCGTCATTATGCCTTCGGCGTCATTTATTGTCATCAGGTCATAAAGCCTCCCTGTCATTTGTAGTTATATGTCACTATGGCGCCTTCACGACCTAATGACGGGCGTAAGCCCAAATGACTTAATGACGGCGAAGCCAAATGACCCAGTGACGCTTTGCGCTTGGCGCCATGCGCTTTGCGACATTTTCTGAGGACTCGAGAGCCCGCAGGGCTCGGGCGAGAGCTTCATCCGTGCACTATCCCTTCAGTGAGCCGGTGAAATTCGGTTTCCTTTTTTCCAAAAAGGCCCCAAAGCCTTCGCCAGCATCCTCACTGGCGAAACAGAGTGCAAAAGCTTCCATCTCCAGGGCGCAGGCATTAAGCAAGTCCAGGTTCATTCCCTGATCGATAACGTGCTTGGCTGCTTGAGTCGCCACTCTGCCCTTGCTAGCTATGAGGGATGCAACCTTTCTGGTCTCTTCTACGAGCGTTTCAGGAGGAAACACCTTGTTCACCAACCCTATGTCTTTCGCTTCCTGAGCACTGATCATGACACCGGTCAGGCAAAGTTCTTTGGCCAGGGCTCTCCCCACCAAACGAAGCAACCGCTGGGTGCCGCCAAAACCGGGAATAATGCCCAGGTTAATCTCTGGCTGGCCCAGCTGGGCCGTTTCCGAAGCATAGATAAAATCACATGCCAGTGCGATCTCGCAGCCACCACCAAGTGCAAACCCGTTTACACAAGCGATCACGGGAATGCTCAGACTTTCCAGCCCAAAGAGAACCTCCTGCCCCTTGACTGCAAAGTGCTTGGCTGAGATAGGATTCAGCTTCTGTAGCTCCTTTATGTCAGCACCAGCAACAAAGGCCCGATCCCCTGCCCCCGTCAAGATAACTGCCCTGACCTCCTCATCGTCTTCAATTGTCCTTATGGCCTCACCCACTTCGGTAAGAGTGCCCATTTTTAAGGCATTCAGCACCTCGGGCCGGTTGAAGGTTATGGTGGCAATTCCCCCTTCCACTTCAAACAAGATATCCTCGTAAGCCATGGCACACCTCTCCTTTGCTAATCAAGTATCCATCCCACAAACTTTACCAGTAGAGTCCATAAGAATTGAAATTTCTCTTCATGTCAAGAAAAAGCCGGCTGCCAAGAATTACCCATTTTTTACCGGGTAAAAAGTGGGTAAATTTACCCAAGAGTGGTATAGCCGAAAATGGGTAAATGATTACTGGGGTATTTGGGTTGGTTGTGGCCCTCCACCCCTGGTATCTTAAGCCCGAAGAAGTTTTAGACCACTATGGTCGGTCGATTGACTACCACTAGTCCCTATGCTACTAAAAAGGGCTTAAAGGAAGGCAGAATCCATGCTTTGAGCAGGTGCTTTCGCTAAATCTCAAGAGGGGACTCGACAAATGATTGATCTTCGGAGCGACACCGTAACCAAACCCACACCTGCCATGCGGGAGGCCATGGCCACGGCCGAGGTGGGTGATGACGTTTTGGGTGAGGATCCCACGGTTAACCATCTGCAGCACAGTATGGCTTCACTACTGGGCAAGGAGGCTGCTCTTTTTATGCCGTCTGGCACCATGGCAAACCAGGTGGCAATAAAGACCCATATCCAGCCTGGCGATGAGATCATAATCGACCAGGAATCGCACATATTTTATTACGAGTGTGCCGCAACGGCGGTAATCTCCGGAGGCCAGTTTCGATGTTTGCCTGGAGAACGTGGCATCCTTTCGGCTGAAGCCATAGCCAAGGTCATCCGCCCTCCGGACGTTCACCAGCCACCTTCCCGCCTTATCTGTCTGGAAAACACTCACAACCGGGGCGGGGGCAGCATCTACTCCATGGAGAATTTAACCGCCATTGCCAAGCTGGCTTCCGACCATAAATTGCGAGTTCACTTGGATGGCGCCCGGCTATTCAACGCTGCCCTGGCTGCGGGCACAACTGTGGAAAAATTGGCCAGCAAGGCTGATTCCGTCTTCATTGCTCTCTCCAAAGGGCTGGGGGCACCGGCAGGCTCGGTTCTCTGTGGCTCGGCTGAGTTTATTGAAATGGCCTTGCGGTTCCGCAAAATGCTGGGGGGCGGGATGCGTCAGGTTGGCGTCCTGGCAGCGGCTGGCCTTCACGGACTTGACCACCATGTGGACCAGTTGCTAGAGGACCATCAGAATGCCAGGAGGCTGGCAGACGGGCTAGGCCAGATGACCGGGATTCAAATTGATCCGGAGGAGGTGGTAACCAACATTGTACTGTTTGATGTAACCAACACGGGTATGGACGCAGATACTCTCGTGGAACGTCTAGTTCATAAGGGAGTTCTCATGATTCCATTTGGTCCTACTACCGTTCGCGCCGTTACCCATCTGGACATCAGCACCGCAGATATTGATGAAGCACTTGAAATTATATCGCATTTTCTCAAATCATCGGCCAGATAGGATTTGGGGAATTTGGACATGTAAGGATCTAGGGTCAAACTGATGCGGAGACGCGGGGAAGCGGAGAAACGGAGAAATGGATTTTGCCCCAGAGGAGGAGCTCTTTTCCAGAAGTCGCCGCGTCTGCCCCTCGCCGTGTCGCCGTGTGGCGTTCTTCGACGGAGCAACTTTGCATGAAGAGAATCGTGACCCTGTTAACTGATTTTGGCACCCGCGATCACTATGTGGCCGCAATGAAAGGGGTGTTGCTGAGCATCAACCCTTCTGTCGAACTGGTGGACGTCACCCACGAGGTAACCCCGCAGAACATTCAAGAGGGAGGTTTTGTCTTGGCCTCGGCCTTCAGGTATTTCCCCGAAGGAACAGTACACCTGGCCGTAGTTGACCCCGGAGTGGGGGCAAAGCGCTTGGGTTTGGCCGCTGCAACTCAGAGTCATTTTTTTGTCGGCCCAGACAACGGTCTATTTGACCAAGTTTTTGCTCTTGATCCTCCGCAGCAAGTTGTCGGTTTGAAAAACCCTGACTACCAGTTGCCCCAGGTCAGCGCCACTTTCCACGGCCGCGACATCTTCGCCCCGGCGGCCGCCCACCTATCTCTCGGCTTGACTTTAGAAAAACTCGGCCCTCCCATCACTTACAGGATGAGATCTCCCGGTCGAGCGATTTTAACTGACCAGGATGAACTCCAAGGAGAGATTATTCATGTGGATCGTTTCGGCAACCTCATCTCCAACATTGAGATCCCTTATGCAGGCACCCGGATCCGCTTGCAGGATCTGCGAGTCTACCTAGCCGATCAGCAGGTGCTAACCGGCCCCGACACTTACGAGGAGGCACCACCCCTGAGCCTTTTTGCCTTGATTGGAAGCAGCGGGCTCCTGGAGGTGTCGGTTCGCAACGGTAGCGCTCATGAGGTCACCGGTCACGGTGTGGGCACATCGATACTGGTACATAGGCAAACCTGAAAAGCAAAGTTGAGTGAGTGAAGATTATGGGAAAAGAACAGCTTAGTGAGCAACTCCAACAGGCGGATCTTTTTTCTAGACTGGAAGCTGACGATTTGGCTTCTCTTCTGGCAATTGCCAGAACACGTCAGGTAAGTACCGGCGAGATACTTTTTTCTGCCGGTGATCCCGCCAGTGGCTTTTATGTCTTACTCGAGGGAAAGATCAAACTATACAAGGTCTCCGCTGATGGTAAGGAATACATTCTAAGGGTGGTTCATGGCGGGCAAACATTCGCAGAAGCTGCCGCCTTTTCCGGCTTAAGTTATCCGGTCTTTGCAGAAGCCATGAGCCCGTCCAGTCTGGCTTATTTCGGCGCGGACGAGTTTCGCAATCTGATCCAGGACAGTCCTCAGTTGGCCCTCAATATGATCGCCACCATGGCAGCTCTCCTGCAGTCCCTGAACCAGAAAATAGAGGACCTTTCCTTACGCGAGGTAGCTGCTCGGCTGAGCCGTCATTTACTGTCCCAAGCCCGAGAGCATGGCGGCGATGTCAGCGACGGTGTCATTTTTAAACTCGAGACTACCAAGAGCGCCTTAGCCGCCAGGCTAGGGACTATAAGCGAAACCCTGTCCCGGACATTTAAGAAGCTACAACAGCAAGGTATGGTGGCAGTGAATCGAGATCAGGTAACTCTGCTGGATTGCCGTCAGCTGCAACAGGTTGCCGATGGAGATCTTAAACTCTAGCCCGCTCAGAGCATACCTGCTCCAAAGTTGTATCTCTTTACTAGGTAGAATCCATCCGGAACCCTGGTATTTGTATGTCATTCTGAGGAGTCCCGCCGACGGCGGGACGACGAAGAATCTCGAGATCCTTCGCTGCGCTCAGGATGACAAAGCGTCGCTTTCTTCGCGGAGCCTACCCTGCCTGTCCCGCGCTTAGTAGCGGGGAGCTTGCCGAAGGGCTCAGAATGACAATAAATCGTTTGCGGATGGCCAATAGTCACTTGAACCCTTATTTCGTCGCATTCATCCCCGACTAGAAGTCGGAGCATTCTGCGACATTCTTGTAAAACAAGAATGTACCTTTAAATCCCACCGTCTACTTTGCCTTGCTCGGTCTTGTGCAATCTCAAATCCGCAATCCGCAATCGTCCCACCTGGTATGGCATTTGCAGCAAGACCTGAGTCGGGTGTCAGGTGTCAGGTGTCAGGTGTCAGGTGTCAGGAAAAAGAAACATAGAAGCTGAAACATGGTGATTTGTGATTTGGAATTTCTGATACTCTAACGCCTTAGTTCTTCAAAACAGCTCGCTATCTTTACCGGAACACTGAAACCTTAGTCATGCAAAGCCATTGAACTCTGACCTGGAGCTCAGGACCAGGTTTTCGGTGTTGGATAAATCGATCAGAGGAAACGGATAAATGAGGACGGGTTACCTCGAGATTCTCAACGGGCCCTTTCAGGGTCAGAAGCATAGATTCCACTCCAGAATTACCATTGGCAGGAAAAGCAGCAATGGGGTGCGTCTGCTCGATCCAAAGGTGTCCAGAACTCACGCAAAGATCCAGGCAACAGAAGAGGGGTTTCGCATAGAAGATCTCAAAAGCAGGAACGGGATCTATATCAACGAAAAGAAGAGCAGGAACCATCTTCTGAGATCGGGAGACAAGATCAGAATCGGTTTCACTGAACTTCATTTTACCGAAAAGGGGACCAGCGAAGTCCAGGAAACTGATCCGCTGGCAACCATAGCTATCGAGAGAAAATTACTGGATCCGACTCAGAGCGAATTCGATGAGCTTCCGCCTGCGCAGGCGGAAGCCAGTCTACCCGCACAGCGCTTCCAGTCAATCATGAGGATCAATCAGGCAATTGGCGGCAATTTAGAATTAAAGCTAGTGCTGGAAAAGATCCTGGAAGAAATTTTTCTGGTATTGCGTCCCGAACGGGGAGCGATCATGGCCCTGAACGAGGATAGCGGGGAGTTCGACATTGTCTGCTCAAGGCCTCAGATTAAAGGTCAAGGTTTGGACAATCTTCTTATCAGCCGCAGCATCCTGAACAGGGTTTTGGAGGAGTCGGTTGGTATTCTGATTGATGATGCAACCACGGACAATCGGTTTGCGCTGAGTGAAAACATCAGTATTGATCAGATAAGCTCCGCGCTTTGCGTTCCGCTGGTGCAGAATAAAGAGGTTGTGGGGATTATCTATCTGGATGCTCCGAGCCAAATAAAGGCTTTTACAGAGGCGGACCTCGATCTGTTGATGCCAATAGCCGGCCCAGCATCGGTGCAGATTCAAAATACGCTTTATTTCAACCAGTTGCAACGAAGTTACAAGGATACAATTCGAGCTCTGGCTAAGGCCGTAGATGCAAGGGACCCTTATACGGTTGGTCACAATTGGCGAGTCAGTCGGCTTGCCGTAACTGTGGCATCTTCCTTGGGTTGGTTGGAGGAGGAGCTGGGGACTGTGGAGTTTAGTGGCATACTACATGACATTGGTAAAATCGGTATTCCCGACAGTATATTTTTGAAACGCGACAAACTGGCTGAGGAAGAATGGCAAATCATGCAGCAACATCCGGAGATCGGCGCACAAATGATTGCCGGGATAGATTTTCTGGAAAGGGTCCTCCCCTTTATCCTATACGATCACGAGCACTGGGATGGTGGCGGCTACCCTTATGGACTGATAGGAAAAGAGATCCCCAGGGAAGGACGACTGCTCTTGGTCTGTGATGCCTTCGATGCCATGACCACCACCAGACCCTATCGAGAGGGTTTGAAACCGGAGGTTGCAATCGAGGAATTGGCTAAAGCCAAGGAGAAGCAGTTTGACCCGAAATATGTCGATGCCTTTGTAACTGCTTGGCAGAACATAGACATTTCGGATTCCCTAAAGGAAAATGAAGAAAGGGCGCAGGAACCCGCTCAAAGTCTCCAATACTCCAACTTCCAATCCCTCATCATCTCCAAAGACGAGATTATCCAGGAACATAAAACTGCAGACAAGAAAGATGATCAACAGGGGGGTAGCAACCAAGTAGAGATATTTGTTTCAGCCGAGATAAGGGGGGACACCCATTGTGGATCTAGGCAGCGGCCCACTCATCCTTTTTCACGGATGCCTCTAGAATTATCCTCATGGTGTTAATTTCGTCGACACCTCTTTCGTCGAATTCCAACGGGCAGTCTCGATACTCAAACTCCCCTTCCGCCCAAAGGGAAATGTCCAACACTGCCTCCTGGATCTGGTAGCGGATCAGTTCTTTCAGGCTGTCTTCATCTATGTAACCCAAATCCAGCAGCACTTCTCCCAGTCGCTTGTTTTCTTCCTTGGACTTCTCCAGAGCCTCCTGCAACTGCGCTTGGCTAATCAGCCCTCAATCATAGAGGATTCGCCCCAGCCGTTGTCCCTTCCTGCCACTGGCACCACAATCTTGCCATTCTTAAGACTGAAGGCTCTTATCGCCTGGCCCTGAGCAAAATGCAGCACCCCAGTCCTGTTATCAGAAGATAAAAGCTGCAGGATTGTAGGAAAAGCCAATGACTTTAGATTCCCCTTGAAGCCTACTGAATCCTTGCACTTTGAAGAGTCGAATGGGTCCTGAACCTGATTGGGATCACCTGGACCCCTCGTATTCCATGCCTCTATGGCCTCTCTCTTACTGTCCATTATCGGCCCTGAACCACCACACCAACAGACAACTGCGAAGTAACCTTCCGAACTTTCGGCGACACTCATCCGGGTTTTGCCATCTCCGTTCTCTTCTGTCTGGCAAAATGGACAAGGCTCTAGTGTTCTCTCAAGATCCGCCATTATCTGCCTCCAGCTTTCTCGCCTTTGTATCCGGGTTGTTGGGACATCCTTCACACAGGTCAGGACCTTCATGCCACCAGACGCAATTTCCGCATCTGTCGCTCGGGCGGTCATTCATGAGACAATCCTCCGCAAACACCCATACCGAAAACATCCGGGCTAGCCCCAATCTATCCCGTTTGTGTTAGCGAAAGTGATGCCAATTGCCCGAAAGGGCAGAAAGCGTGAGAATACCAATAAGATATAGTTCTTGTTCTTTGGTCACCTATTTGCCAAATAGCCGAATTTGGCCAAATGACCAAACTTGATCTGACCAAATGGCAGACTCGTTATCTTGACCTTGGGACCTTTACACGCTTGGTATCCGTGATTATCTTTCCGTTGGTCAAAAAATACTTCGGTTTCCTGATTCTTAAACGAACGGATGGAATTTTGTTACCTGCGGGAAACCAACTTTTTGGAGGGAATTATGACAGCAAATCTGTCTGAATACGGAGCGTTTAGTCACGAACTCTGTCTCGATCCTATGCAATCAAGCCCCTGGTCACCTGGCTTTCAGCTGTCTGAGGGCAGAACAAGCCGTTCAGAACCGCAGTTGACTGGTAACTGGCAGAAGCGTGAAAATACTGAGCGCAGAAACGTTGAGGAGGACCGTGAACTTCACCAACTCATGGAAGATATCAAGAGTTATATCCGCAGTATTGATATAGGTAACCTTTAGGAGGACGGGACAGGGTTAGTCTTTAGAACATCTCTATTACGTGCCAAAGCCTCTCTAAGTTGCTGGCGAACAGTTGCCTGGTCACAACTCACCGGTCCTTCAATCAAGCCACTCTGAGCCAAATGGTAGCTCAGCTGCACCATTGGCGGCAGAGCGATGGCCTCTCGCACAACGGAGTCGGTCGTTTGGCAGAGTTCGGCTGCAGAGCCCCAGAAGACCAACTGCCCGTCAACCATAACACCCGCATTGACCACCCAATCCAAAAACAGCTCCAGTTCATGGGCAATAATCAACAGGGCTCGATGCTGGTTGGTCCAGCGCTGCAAGTGCGTGGTCAGACGGGTACGTTCCCTAGCATTCAATCCAGCCAAAGGTTCATCCAGGATCAAAACCTTCGGCTCCAGAGTCAGCAAGCTCACCAGCGCAGCCTTCCGCTGTTGGCCGGAGCTTAGAGATCTAGGCGACCGCCGGGCAAGTTCTGCTAAAGGAAAAGCAAGATCTGATGACGTCTTGCTGAGGCGCTGGGAGATTTCTGCTGCTTCCATACCAAGCCCTACCCGAAGACCCCAACTTAGCTCATCCCAGACAGTGTTAGCGAAAAATTGACGCTCTGGATACTGTGACGCCATCACCACCCGATTCGGAGTTCGTACTCGTCTACCGTCATTGCCATAGATATCCATCCCATTGAAGTGCACGGTCCCTTGCGATGGTCGTAATAACCCTGCCAGTATTCGCGCCAGAGTCGTCTTACCAGCGCCGCTCGGCCCCGTCAGCAGCGTGACCTCGCCAGGAGCCAATGTGATCCCGACTCCATCCAGCACCTGGCTACTGAAAGGAGTGGCAGAATGGAATGTGTGGCTTATATTTACTGCCTCCAGCATGGATCAGTCCACCACCTTGTAAACGAGATCATTTTCCCTAACCCTCTCCTTAACCTGGATACCAACCAGTTGGCCCTTTACTGCCTTGGTGATCGTTTGTTTTTCCTCCTGCATGCTCTGAACTTGTTGCTTGAAGTCGGTTGTGTGTCCTGTGAACCAGAGAACGTCACCAACTTGGAAATCACCCTCGGTAACCTCGATGGCCGCCACACTCGGTTTGGCGAAAAAATTCTTCACTACCCCCACCTGGATGTCTGCCATTATCTCACCCCCTTGCACATTTTAGATTGCAGATTGAAGATTGAAGATTACAAAATCATACTGCTGCAACTGAGGTCAATCTCAAATCTGAAATCTCAAATCTGAAATCTCACATGTTGCTCCTCAATTCACTTCGTCTCATTATCTTTCTTGGGCCCTGGAACTGTCAAGAGCTCCAGTAATTGCTCCAGAGTGATAACTTCACCAGGTTCGGCCAGCCCACTTTCGGTGAGTGTTTCGCCCAGTTGAGCAATCGCAGGCACTTCCAGGCCCAGTTGTTCAATAAGTTCCCTTTCCAGCAAAAAGTGGTTCGGAGAGCCGTCAAAAAGCAACCTGCCGCCTTCTATGGCCACCAGCCTCTGAGTTACCAGAGCCTCTTCAAGCAGGTGGGTGGTATGAACCATTGTGCAGGATTCCCTCTGGTGAATGCTTTTCAGGAGTTTTAGCATGGCAGCGCGATTCTTACCACCGACCATACAAAGAGGGTCATCGAGAAGGAGGCATCCTTTCTTTTGTGCCAGGGCGCCAGCCAGGATCAATCTCTGCTGCTCCCCTCCGGAAAGATGGTGGCTGAAATCCCTGGCCCTTTCGGAAAGGCCGACCCAACTCAGGGATTCCTCTACCCGCATACGTATGGTCTCTGGGGCCAATCCCATGTTTTCGAGTCCGAAGGCCACATCCTCAGCCACCACCGGCGAGACAATCTGGTTTTCAGGATTGCTAAATACCGAAGCTGCAAGCGGGTTGAGTACTCCTGGAGTAAGGACAGAACCGTTCACCCTCATCTCACCGCTTTGGGGGTGCAGTAATCCCTTCATTAACTTGAGAATAGTGGTCTTGCCAGCCCCTGATGGACCGACCACTGCGACCCACTCTCCGGCAACAATACGTAGATTGAAATCGGCAAATACCGGTTCCTCGGTGTCGTCCTTATACGAGAAGGTTATGTTGTTAAACTCAATACTGACCATGAAGCAAGAATACTCATAATTTGCTTAGAATCAAATGGTTTTGTCAAAAGTTGGTAACCACCATGCCCACAGAATAGAGGTTGCGACGGAGTAGTGGATTATTGGAGTGGAGGAGTGATGGGCAGGAAGGGGGAAGGCGGCGGTATTTCCTCGAGCCCTGAATAGCATTGACTAATTATTTGATTTAATGATAATTTAGCCATCAATGTCCAAAACTGCAGAGGAAAAGCAGACATGTCTGACACCATGAGATTCAAGAAGGGAGCCACCATCATTCACGAAGGAACAACCGGCTCTAACGCCTATCTCATTCTCTCAGGCTCCGTTGAAGTGTCCAAACAAGTTGGGGACGAAAAACTTGTACTGTCCAGGTTAGTAAAGGGCAACATTTTTGGAGAAATGAGCCTGGTGGACGACAAACCACGTTCGGCCACCATCGTTGCCCGCGAAGATACTGAGGTTAGGGTCATAAACAGAGAGCGTTTTGAGTCCATGTTGGAGCAAAACCCTCGTGCCGTGATCCCACTGCTCAAACAGGTTTTTCAGCGCGTCAGATATCTAAACCAGATGGTTACGGCCTTCTGTGGTCAGGCGAGTACTGGAACAGTAGAACTGGCGACTAACCCCCTGCGCTTGAGGGCCACGACGGAAGAAGCAGAGCAGGCCATGCAGGGCAAAGAGATAGATATCACCAAGATTCCATTTCAGATCGGCAGGCACGCCCACAGCAGTGTCTTTGGCTCCAATGATTTAGACCTGCACGACAAGGAGCCATATCGGCTCTCTCGCTGTCACTGCTTGATCACCATTGTGGAAAATCAATACTATATAGTCGATACCGTGAGTAGCCGTGGCAGCAATGTGGACGGCAACAAGATTGGAGGCCGTAAAGAGCAGAAGCGAGTGTTATTGGAAGCCGGCAAACATCACATTGTCCTTGGTGGAGACGAATCCCCCTACGCTTTTGACCTAATAGTACCTTAAGTGGAATTGGAATAATGGAACAATGGAATGATGGGAATAAGAAAAAACAACTTCTTGGCTATTCATGGTGCCTTCGCACCGTTGATTAGATAAGAAACGCAATTCCTTAACTCACATTATTCCAACATTCCATCATTACAGTACCCCAAGGGATTTTTCTATTAAAACCATTGAATTCTGACCTGGCCCAGCCTCCGGCCCATAGGGCCTACGGCCCGGAGGGAGGACCAGGTTTTCTGTGACCTAATAAACTTGTGCAGGTATTATATGCCCTAGGAGGTATGGTGGCGATGTTGATCAGATCAAGGTCAGTTAAAGGGGAACTGGAGCGTATGAGAAAAGAGATGGATCGTATCTGGGATCGATTTTCCCAGGAATTCTCGACCTCGACGTTGGAACAGGATTGGAACCCACCTTTGGACTTGATGGAAACCGAAAGCAGCCTGGTGGCCGAAATAGAAGTCCCCGGGATCAATCCCGACAACATCGATATCTCGATTACTACTGACGTACTCACCTTTACTGGAGAAAAGAAAAAAGAAGCTGAAGACAAGGGGAAAACCTATCATCTTGTTGAGCGTACATACGGAAAATTCAGCCGTTCCATTCGGTTGCCAACCACAGTTAATCCAGATCAGGTGGAAGCCCGCTATAAGGATGGTATTCTGAGAATTACCTTGGGCAAAACGCAAGTCGCCAAGAGCAAACGGATCGAAGTCAAAACAACCTAAGAAAAACCGATCTCAGATTGTAGATTTTAGATTGCAGATTTAAACTGCAGATCTCTAATGTGCAATAATCTTCCCTTTGACGAACATCTCTCAACATATTGTGCCGGAGTAAGTTCCGGTAAAGTCTAGGATGCAATATAAACTTTCGGAGTGATTGGGTAGGAGTTTATATAATTCATCAAATTTGAACGAGTATAGTAGCCATCACTGGTCAACAATCTCAAGAACCACTCGCTTCCTCAGCTTGCCAGCAGCGGCGTTTAAAAGGGTCCTCATGGCCTGCACATTGCGCCCTTTCTTGCCAATTATTTTGCCGATGTCCTCCTTGGCTGGTCTCAATTCAATCACTACGGTGTCACTTCCAGCGATCTCGCTTATTTCCAACTGATCTGGATTGTCCACCAGCGCCCTCGCCATGATTTCAACCAACTCTTTCATCGCTGTAACCTCCGTTCTAACAGTACCTAGCCCGGATGTTTCATGAATCACTTGCTGCGACCGCGGATATGGCTTTCCTCCCGGGCGTCCTCGGGTGTCGCACCCTGCGACGTACCGTTGAAGCTCCCTGCAGCCCCGCTAAGGCGGGATCTCCGCTTCGCTCCGACAAGCTGCAGTCCCGCTAAAGCGGGATTCGAAATGTAAGGAAGTAATTCCATTTTATTGTAGTTCGCTCGCTAACCCCGCAGCAAGCTACGGGGACTGCGCTCGCTGGAGCATTTTCAGGTACGCCTCGGGTACAACATCCTGCGGGTGCCCGGTTGCACAGCCATCTTCTTCGCGCTCGCTGCGCTCCGCTCAGTCCCGCAAGCGGGTTCCCAGTTTCACGGTCTCGCGACAGCAATTCATGAAACATCCGGGCTTGAAGCAAACTTCAGATGCTTTTGTCTACATTACATAGTACCACAGCCTCTTGAGAATGTTTGATGATTAATCAACGGCTTGAGCGATGCTTCCCTGCTCGCCCCCTGTTTGAGGGAAGATTGGAAGCCTCCGAGGAGGCAGAAAGATCCCACAGGGCCTGGGCATCGACACCTTCTGCTAATTTCTTTCCACGGCCACCTCCAGAGGAAGATAATCATAAATGATTTGACTTTCACCTAAGAACTAGGTTATCGTCGAGCCAATCAATAAAGGGCCGTCTTTGTTGGCGGCCCGGTTTCGTTCTGGGGGAAGATCCATTTGTCAAAGGTGGCAACCTCGAGTTTGGGACTATGAGAATTTCTGTGAAAGGAGGGTGTCACAATGGCTAATGGAATTGTGAAGTGGTTTGATGAGCGCAAAGGCTACGGCTTCATCGAGCAAGAAGAAGGCCCGGATGTATTTGTTCACCACTCAGGGATCAACGCAACCGGTTTCAAATCTCTCAATGATGGCGATAGCGTGACTTTTGAAGTGGAGCAGGGCCAAAAAGGTCCTGCTGCGGTGAATGTCACCAAGCTTTAGTTAGCAGCAACACGCTTATCAAGGGCATCTCGCCGAGATCAGACGAGATGCCCTTTCGTTTTGTTGTATGGGAAAGTAAACCAGATGATGCGCAGTTAGGGGTATTGAGTATCGAAGTATTAGTGGAGAGTCGGCTGCTTGCTATTGTTCAATTTGGGTGGTTGATGATTTGATAGGGCAAATTGAAAATGCTCCAGCTCGCCCTATTGAATTCCGCTACGCGGACCCGCCGAAGGCCGGATTCAACAGGGCGAGCGCATTCCACGTAGTCCGCCTCAGGCGGACTGCAGGGAGCTTCAATCAACGGGCGTTAATGGAGGATTGCTTCTATGAATATGTATATCGGCAACTTGGCTTATGACGTCACAGAGAATGATCTGAGAAATGCCTTTGCTGAGTTCGGCGAAGTGTCAAGTGTTAAAATCATCACTGATAAGTTCTCAGGACGAGCTAAGGGGTTTGGTTTTGTGGAAATGCCAGACAACTCGGAAGCTGACCAGGCGATCAAGGCTTTGAATGGTAAGGTTTTCAATGGTCGCAGTATCAAGGTTAACCAAGCTGAAGCGCGAGGTAAACGTCCGCGGCGTAGACGTAGTAGATATTAGCGCCCATCAACTCGCTGCAGGCGGATTCGCTTACGGCGCACAGGCTCTGCAAACAGTTCAGTTTGTTTACTGGACTGAGTGAACATTACATACTCCACACTGTATCTCTGGAGACACAACTACCATATCCAAGCTACATCTGCGCAATAAAAAAAGGGCAACCCGTTTGGTGGATTGCCCTCTCCTGTCTAGCCGCGATAATGAAATTACTATTTGTCGGTCTCTTCCTTGGCTTTCTAAGCTTTACTTTTCTTCTTCTTTTCAGCAGGTTCGGGAGCTTCATCAGGCTCTGCTTCTGAGGCTTTTTCGGCAATAGCCTCTGCCGGGTCAGCTTCCACCACCTCGGTTACTTCTGCTTCAGCCTCTGGAGCAGCCTCGAGCTCTGGGGTTGTCACTTTCGGAGCTTTAGGGGCTTTGCGCTTCTTCTTTTTCTTCTTTTTTGCAGTCTCACCCTTCATCAGTTCAATGAGGCTCATGGGCGCTGCATCACCGACTCTGAAGCCGACCTTTACCGTGCGGGTATAGCCTCCACTGCGGGCCTGATAACGCTGAGCCAGATCAGTAAATAGTTTGTGAACCACCCTCTTGTCACGGATGACTTGCAGTGCCTGGCGTCTGGCATGGAGATCACCCCTTTTACCCAAAGTGATCATCCGATCAGCCCAGCGCCGAAGTTCTTTTGCTTTGGCATCGGTGGTATATATGCGTTCATGATCCAGCAATGAAGTAACCATGTTTCTAAACATGGCCAACCGATGGCTGGACGTGCGGTTTAGTTTTCTCCCACTCTTGCCGTGTCGCATCTATGCCTGTTCCTTTCTTGCCTCAATTTCCTCTCTCGATGGGAAATTCTCCAATTTCATACCCAGCGACAAGCCCATCTCCGCCAGAATCTCCTTGATCTCGTTGAGCGACTTGCGACCAAAATTCTTGGTTTTTAGCATTTCTGCCTCGGTTTTTTGCACAAGTTCACCAATGAGGCGGATATTTGCGTTCTTGAGACAATTGGCAGAACGTACTGACAATTCGAGCTCGTCCACCGAACGGAACAGGTTGTCGTTCAGTTTGGGTTCTTCTTCAACTTCTTCTTTGGGTTCTATCTCTGGTTCCTCATCAAAATTGATAAAGATGGTCATCTGTTCTTTCAAAATCTTTGCGGCATAAGCCAGAGCATCTTCTGGCTGCACACTACCATCGGTCCAGATCTCCATGGTCAGTTTGTCGTAATCGGTAATCTGGCCTACACGGGCCTGGCTGACGACATAATTTACTTTACGAATGGGAGAGAACATCGCATCCATCGGCACAACTCCAATGGGATCGTCCTCTTCTACATTACGTTCAGCCGGCACATAGCCCTTCCCGCTCTTGACTTGCATCTCCATATTCAGTTTGCCGTCTTTGGAAAGAGAGGCAATGTGACTCTCCGGATTCAGGACCTCCACCTCCGGCGGACAGATGATATCGCCTGCTGTAACTATACCCTCCCCTGCTTTGTCCACCTGAACTGTCTTGGGCTCTTCTCCGTGCAGCTTAAGTCTTACCTCTTTCAAGTTCAGGATAAGATCGGTCACATCTTCACGAACTCCGGGAATGGTAGAGAACTCGTGCAGGACTCCATCTATCTTAACCGACGAAATGGCGGCACCCTGGAGAGATGACAACAGGATGCGTCTTAAGGCGTTGCCAAGGGTAACACCGAAGCCTCGCTCCAATGGTTCACAGGCAAATTTCCCAAAAAACCGAGAAGCAGTCTTCGGGTCCAGTTCCAACCGCTTTGGACTTATCAATTCACGCCAATTTCTTTGCATTGTAACTCCTCTTGCAAGAACCCCAACTGGCCGATAAAGAGACACACATCAGAACACAGATGTCTTGAAATCAGCCAGCCTGGAGGTCTACTTGGAGTAAAGCTCGACGATGAGCTGTTCCTGGATAGGCATGGTCAGCTCGTCGCGAGACGGGTACGCCTTAACTGTCCCTTTGAACTTGTCTTTATCCACCTCCAGCCACTGCGGCACCCCGCGTCGGGCCACCGCCTCCATTGCCTCGACAATGGGGACTATGCTGCGACTCTTCTCTTTAACCTCTATGATGTCATTCTCTTTGATCAAGAAGGACGGGATGTTAACCCGTTTGCCGTTCACAAAGAAGTGGCTGTGGCGAACTAACTGCCTGGCCTGGGACCTGGAATTAGCAAAACCCAGGCGGTAGATCACATTGTCCAGACGACGTTCCAAAAGAGTGAGAAGGTTAGTGCCGGTAACACCTTTCTGGCGCTCGGCCTTGTGGAAGTAGCCGCGGAACTGACGCTCCAGCAGACCATACATTCTTTTTACTTTCTGCTTTTCACGCAACTGGATGCCGTAGTCGGAAAACTTCTTTCGACCATGACCATGCTGGCCCGGAGGATAGCTACGTCTCTCATAGGCACACTTGTCCGAATAACAGCGGTCGCCTTTTAGATACAACTTAAGATTCTCGCGTCGACAGAGGCGACATACAGATTCAGTATATCGAGCCAAAGTAAACCTCCTTAGTTAGACCCGCCTTCTTTTGGGTGGACGGCATCCATTATGCGGAATGGGCGTTACATCCCGGATGAGAGTGACATTAAAGCCTGCTGCCTGCAGGGCACGCAGGGCAGCTTCTCGCCCTGACCCAGGTCCTTTTACGTAGACCTCAATATTTTGCACCCCGTGCTCTTGGGCTTTTTTGGCCGCATCATCTGCAGCTAGCTGCGCTGCAAACGGCGTGCTTTTGCGAGAGCCCTTGAAACCTTGACTCCCGGCACTGGACCAAGCAATGGTGTTGCCGCTCATATCCGTGATGGTAATGATGGTATTGTTGAAAGTAGATTGGATATGGGCAATGCCGTTTTGTATGTTTTTACGCTCTTTCTTCTTCCGGGAAACCTTGCCCTTTGCCTTGGCCATTTTTCCTCCTGCCTGCTCTTACTTTTTGCGTCTACCTATCATGGACCGCCGAGGTCCCTTCCGAGTACGGGCATTGGTATGGGTACGCTGACCGCGAACCGGCATTCCCCGTCGATGACGAAGGCCGCGATAGCAACCCAGATCCATCAGCCGTTTGATGTTCATGGAGACCTCAGTCCGCAGGTCACCTTCCACTTTGTGATCACTATCGATGACTCGACGGATAGCGTTGATCTCCTCTTCTGTTAGAAGATCGGACTTGGCGTTCCAGTCCACATTGGCCTTGTCCAGAATCTTCTGCGACGTGCTACGACCAATGCCGTAAATGTAGGTAAGAGCTATCTCAATTCTCTTATTTTTGGGCAAATCAATGCCTGCAATCCGTGCCAATGGTTACCCTCCGTTATTAGCCCTGACGTTGCTTGTGGCGGGGATTCTCACAGATGACGCGTACAACGCCATGACGCCGGATAATTTTACACTTTCGACAAATACGTTTAACCGAAGCCCGCACCTTCATTAACCGCTCTCCATCCACCCGTCTGTCAGCGGTGGCTGTTGCCGTCCGCTGCAACCGAGGTTATCCGGATTGTTGTCTGCTATGGCAATTGAATGCTCAAAGTGGGCCGAACGACTGCGATCCATAGTTACCGCTAGAGCCGTCTATTTCTCTCTCAGGAAAGTACCTGAGTGACCCGGCCGTAGATTTCTTTGATCTCCCCCACGCCGTCGATGGATCTTATCTTCCCTTGCGTTTTGTAATACTCGATGAGCGGCAGGGTCTGTGACTCGTAGACCTGCAAACGTGAAGTTACAGTCTCCACGTTATCATCATCCCGTTGATAGAGTTCGCCGCCGCACTTGTCGCAAACCCCTTCTTGCTTCGGCGGATCAAACATAACATGGAATCCGGCACCACATTCGCGACAGGTGCGCCGCCCGGTAAGACGCCCGACCAGTTCCTCATTGGCCACTTCAATGCTAACAACATGATCGATCTGCGAGCTAAGATTCTGCAGCATCCCATCCAGGGCCTCTGCCTGGGGAACTGTCCGAGGAAAACCGTCCAACATGTAGCCCTTGGCGCAGTCGGACTGCTGAATCCTCTCTTCGACGATACCAATTACCACCGAATCAGGGACCAGTTCACCTTTGTCCATACAGGCTTTGGCCTCTTTCCCCAAGGGGCTCCCTTCCTTGACGGCAGCCCGCAGAATGTCCCCCGTGGATATCTGGGGAATCTGGTACTCTTCAACGAGCATCTTCGCTTGAGTTCCTTTGCCTGCTCCCGGTGGCCCTAGCAAAATAATGTTCATGACACCCTCCATCTCCCATGGTTAAGAAGATCTGTAACAGGAACAAAAAGAGATACAAACCAAATCTACTGCAAAGTCCATTCGATGAACGGTTTTACCGTCTACCTTTCATTCGCGATTTTTTGATGAAACCTTCATAGTGTCTGGTCATCATGTGGGATTCTATCTGGGCCACGGTATCGATCGCCACCCCCACCACAATTAACAAAGCAGTACCACCAAAATAAAAGGGAACCCTGAACTTCTGAATAAGTATGGTGGGAAGCACGCATACCGCCGAGACATATAGAGCCCCGCCAAATGTTATCCGTGACAGAACACGGTCAATATAGTCTGCGGTGCGCTTGCCAGGACGAATACCCGGGATGAAGCCCCCGTACTTTTTCATGTTTTCCGCAGCGTCAACTGGATTGAAGACCACGGCTGTATAAAAGTAGCAAAAGAAAATGATAAAGCCCACGTAAATTAGACTGTAAGCCGGTTTTCCAGGCGCCACTGCATCGGCAACCGTTTTCATCCAGGGAAGCTGGATGAAGTTGGCAATGGTGGCTGGAAACATGATGATCGAGGAAGCGAAAATCGGTGGAATCACTCCAGCGGTGTTTACTTTGAGAGGCAGGTGAGTGCTCTGTCCCCCGTACATCTTGCGGCCAACCACGCGCTTGGCATACTGAACAGGGATTTTACGCTGCCCTCGCTCGACATAAATGATTACGGCCACCACCACAACCATCATCACCGCCAGAACCAGTATCATAAAGGTGGAGATCGTGTCGGCCCGCCACATTCGTATGGTGTTGATAATTGCAGCTGGCATGCGAGCCACGATCCCGGCAAAGATAATGAGCGAAATGCCGTTGCCAATCCCCCGCTCGGTGATCTGCTCTCCCAGCCACATAATGAAGGCTGTTCCCGCAGTGAGGGTGATAACCGTCATCAAACGAAATCCCCATCCTGGTTGCAAGACCACCATCTCTCCCCCAGGTCCGCTCATGCCCTCCAGACCGAAGGCAATACCGAAACCCTGGATGAGACTGAGAAGCACCGTACCATAACGAGTGTATTGGGTGATCTTCTTCCGACCCGCCTCGCCCTCTTTGTTGAGACGATCCAGGTAGGGGATGACCACAGTCAACAACTGGAGAATAATGGAGGCACTGATGTAGGGCATGATTCCTAGAGCAAAAACCGACAGATTGCTGAGAGCACCCCCGGCAAACATGTCAAAGAGCCCCAGGAGAGTACCCTGTGCTTGGCTAAAAAATGCTTGCAAGGCCTCACTGTTGATTCCCGGTGTTGGCACATGAACGCCGACCCGATAAACCGCCAACAGCGCGAATGTCATCAAAATTCGCCGTTTGAGCTCTGGAATTTTCCCTATTGCCTGGAATCCACTAATCAAGATAGTGCTCCACTACGTTTCGCACTTGGAATGTTGGAGTATTGGAGTGTTGGAGTAATGGGTCGATCGGAATCAAATTAATTCATAAAAGCCTTACTACCTCTGACAACCCAATATTCCACTGTTCCATCATTCCATCGTTCCAAAAGTGCTGCTTAGGTTCTACCTCGTGAGCTACCCCTAGCGTTGGACAAACCATCTGAGGCCTCACCCAGTTTCCACCTGGCCTCCTGCTGCCTCAATCTTCTGTCTTGCCCCGGCGCTGCAGCGGTCAACCTTCACCGTAAGCGACCTAGTGATATCGCCACTGCCCAACAGCTTGATACCATCCCATCTCCCTTTAACCAACCCACTTTGCCGGAGAAGCTCTTCATCCACCACGCTGTCCGGAGCAAATCGTTCCAGGTCCCTGACGTTGACTGCCGCATACACTTTTCTGAAAGGATTATAAAAACCTCTCTTGGGAACACGGCGCTGCAGAGGCATCTGCCCACCCTCGAACCCGGGGCGCACGCCTCCTCCAGAACGAGATCCTTGGCCTTTGGAGCCCCGACCAGCCGTTTTACCGTGACCCGACCCAGCTCCGCGTCCAACTCGTCGGGCTTTCTTTTTCGCTCCCCGAGGTGGCTTTAAGTTATCCAGTCTCATTTCCAACCCATTATTCCAGATGTTATATGCCTGAGTTAACCCTTATGTTGCATACCTACACCGGTAAAAACAGCTGCGCTTGTGCAATAGCACGCCATCTGTGACTGTGCTCGGAACAGGACTTCACGTACTGTTAAGTACGCCTCGACCTGTCCGAGCCTGTGCGCAGTCCCGCCTTTGGCGGGAACGCACTCTTGCACTTTTTTCCTCGATATAGGTATGCAACATCAGGGTTGGATCTCCAATTCCCTATGCTTCAGACACCTCAACCATGTGTTTTACTTTATGAATTGCCCCCATGATCTGAGGGGTGTCAAAAAGAGTAACCGTCTTGTGCATTCGTGTGAGGCCAAGGCTTTTGAGAATCTTGCGATGCTTTTCGGGTCTTCCTACCCAACTGCGAATAAGTTTAACTTTGATCTCCTTTGCCATGCCGTAACCTCTAACTACTTTCGCGTTTCGAATTCGAATTAGGCCTTAATCTCTTCAAGAGTTTTGCCGCGTCTCTTGGCGATTACCTCCGGGTTGCGCAGGCTGCGTAATCCCTCTATGGTCGCTTTCACCACATTGTGTGGATTATTGGAACCCAGACATTTGGTAAGGATATTATGCACACCGGCCGCCTCCATGATGGCCCGAACAGCGCCTCCAGCAATGACTCCAGTTCCCTCGGAGGCTGGTTTCAACAGCACACTGGCTGCACCATACTTGCCCAGCACCTCATAGGGGATAGTGTTGTTGACAAGAGGCAACTGGAACATATTCTTCTTGGCCATCTCCACTCCCTTACGGATTGCCTCCGGCACTTCATTGGCCTTTCCCAGGGCAGAACCCACCGAGCCCTGTCCGTCACCAACGACCACGATGGCACTGAAGCTAAAACGCCGCCCACCTTTGACCACCTTGGCCACGCGGTTAATGTGTACCACCTTATCAATTAACTGTAGCTCCTTTGCGTCCATTTCGTACAAGGGAATCTCTCCTTTTTCAATTTTCAGCCGCTGAGGGCTGACTGCTTCTAAAACTCCAATCCTGCTTCCCTGGCGGCTGCGGCAAGAGCCCGCACCCGGCCATGATATAAGAAACCGTTGCGATCAAATACCACCTTGGTAATACCCTTCGCCTTGGCCCTATCAGCAATCGCCTTGCCCACCCGCTTGGCGTTTTCAATCTTGCCTTTCACCTTCTCTTGCTGGCGGATCTCTGGATCCATGGTGGAGACGGCAGCCAAGGTCGCACCGTTGAAGTCATCGATCAACTGAGCGTAGATATGTTTACTGGAGCGAAAGACGCTAAGCCTTGGTCGCTCCGGGTTTCCCGATATCCTTTTTCGTATTCGTTTCTTGCGCTTGAGCCGCGCTTGCTGCCTGGGATTAGTTTTTGAAGCCATATCTCACACCTTTGTAGCGATCAGCTTTCAGCTCTCAGCATCTAGTATCTAGTATCCAGCATCTAGTCTACTTTACTCCGGCCTTACCCACCTTCCGCCGCACAACTTCGTCGGCATACCTGATACCTTTTCCCTTGTATGGTTCACAACGGCGGAAGTCGCGAATCTTCGCGGCGGTCAACCCCAGTAGTTCCTTATCGATGCCGGTCAGGGTAATGCGGTTTCGCTTGTCTACTGAAGCCTCTATTCCCTTGGGCAACTTGAACTCGATGGGGTGAGAATACCCTAAACTCAAATTTAGGGTGTCGCCCTTGACATCGGCACGATAGCCAACGCCGCTGATTTCTAGGACTTTAGTATAACCATTGGTTACACCCACCACCATGTTACTGATCAAGGTCCGCGTCAGTCCATGAAGTGCTCCGGCCTTCCTACCAGCACCAGCCGGACTTACCGCAATATTTACGTCGGTCACCTCCACCTTCACCCCAGATGGGAGCTCCCGCTTGAGTGTACCTTTGGTGCCGCTCACTTCAATCTCCAAGCCACGGAGATTTGCTTTCACGCCCGAAGGCAGTTCAATAGGCAGTTTACCAATACGAGACATGCAAGATCCTCCCTAGCGGATCCGGTTCCCTTGAAACCACTACCACACTTGGCAGAGAAGCTCTCCACCCACTTTTTGTTTACGGGCCTCCCGGTCGGCAAGAATGCCCTTTGAAGTGGAGAGGATTGCTGTGCCATAACCATTGAGCACGGGGGGAATCTTATCGTACCGCACATACACCCTGCAGCTAGGCTTGCTTATCCGCTCAAGCCCACCAATGACTGGAACGTTCTCCACATCGTATCTGAGATAAAGTCGCAAGATCCCCTGTCTTTTGTCTTTAATGAGTTTGTAGTTCTTGATGTAGCCCTCTTCCTTAAGCACTTTAGCAATGCTCAACTTCATCTTGGAGGAAGGAACATCCACCCGCTCAAATTTGCCCATACATGCGTTACGTATCCGAGTGAGAAAGTCCGCAATGGGATCCGTCATCACCATAAAGATGCTCCTTTGCTACCAGCTTGACTTAACGACACCGGGGAGTTCGCCCCGCAGAGCCATATTGCGAAAACAAATGCGACAAATGCCGAACTTGCGCAAAAAGGCCCTAGGACGTCCACAAAGAGGGCAGCGATTGTATGCCCGCACCTTAAACTTCGGTTTCCGATTTGCTTTGGCAATTAGTGACTTTTTTGCCAAGGTTCACTCCTCCGTGCTAGTTAGTGCTCATCCGGAAATCTCTGATTTCCGGATGGAAACTAGTTAGTTTCTAAATGGCATACCCATCATCTTCAACAGCGCCTTACCCTCTTCATCGGTCTTGGCTGTAGTGACTATGCTGATGTTCAACCCTTTGATCTTATCAATCTTGTCGTAATCGATCTCCGGGAAAATTATATGTTCTTTAATACCCACGGTATAGTTTCCCCGTCCATCAAAAGACTTATCTGACAAACCTCTAAAGTCCCTAACCCGGGGCAGTGTCACGTTGACCAGTTTGTCAAAAAAGTCATACATCCGTATTCTGCGGAGGGTCACCATGCAGCCGATGGGCATTCCCTCCCGCAACTTGAAGGAAGCAATGGACTTGCGCGCTCGGGTCACCACGGGCCGCTGCCCTGCAATAAGCGCCAGCTCTTCCATTGCCGAGTCCAATACCTTGATGTTTTGAATGGCCTCCCCCAGCCCAATGTTGAGAACGATCTTATCCAGCCGGGGCACTTCCATTGCGCTCGTGAAGCCAAACTCTTTAATGAGAGCTGGCATCAGATCTTTTTCATACGTCACTTTCAATCTGGACATTTGATTAAACCTCGAACGAATCACCACAAAGCACACAAAGAAATACAATTTCAGATTGTTGATTGTAGATTGCAGATTGAGTAATCTACCAGTGCCTAATTGTGTCAATCTACAATCTAAAATCTAAAATCTAAAATCTCTTATTGTGCCCTTCGTAGTTAATCCTCCACAATGCTACTCTAGGATTTCGTCGCACTTCTTGCAGTAGCGAACTCTGCTGCCGTCCTCCAGCACTTTTCGTCCTACCCGCGTGGGATCAGTGCACTTGCCACAGACCACCATGAGATTGGACAGATGAATCGGGTTCTCCTTTTCAACGATCCCTCCCTGACGGCTGTGGGCTCCTGGTCGCATATGGCGTTTGATGAAGTTAACCTTCTCCACCACGGCTCGGTCTTTCTTAGCAAAAATCTTAAGAACCTTGCCAGTTTTACCCTTCTCTTTACCGGCAACGACCATCACCTTGTCATTTTTCTTGATATGGTACCTTTGTTTTTGTGCCATCAAATCTCCCTCTTTCAGGCTAGAGCACCTCTGGTGCCAGAGAGATGATTTTCATAAATCCCTTGGCTCGCAGTTCACGCGCCACCGGTCCAAAAATACGGGTCCCTATGGGCTCACGCTGTTGGTTGACAAGCACAGCAGAATTATCATCAAAACGGATATAAGAGCCATCCCGCCGACGAATTTCTTTTTTGGTCCTGACCACCACTGCTCTCATCACGTCTCCTGGTCTGACCTTGGCATTGGGGATGGCCTCTTTGATGGAGACCACGATGATATCACCGACTCTCGCATAACGCCTTCGGGATCCGCCCAGGACCTTGATGCAATAGAGCTTTTTAGCTCCCGAGTTGTCAGCGGCTAAAAGCTTGGTTTCTGATTGAATCATTACATACTCCGCTAGATGACCGTCTTCTCAACTATCTGGCTCACTCGCCAGCGCTTGGTCTTACTAAGGGGTTTTGTTTCACGAATCACTACTCGATCCCCTATCTTACAGGCGTTAGTCTCATCATGGACCGTATATTTGGCTCGTCTGCGCACGTACTTCTTATAAGTAGAGTGCTTGACGAGTCTATCCACTTGCACCACCACGGTTTTATCCATCTTATCGCTAATGACAACGCCAGTCTGGCTCTTTCTTAAACCTCGCTCTTTCATGCCGTGTTCCTTATTCCGCTTGCTGCTTCTCTGCCAAGATTGTCTTTACCCGGGCAATGTCTTTCCGTGTTTTCCCGAGTTGGGCAGTGTTGTCCAGCTGACCGGTAGCGTGCTGGAATTTTAGGTTAAAGAGAGCTTCCGTCAGCTCTTTTTCTTTCACTTCTAGTTCTTCGACACTTAGATCACGGAATTCGCTAGCCTTCATCAATTTCCTCCACGGCTGACGAATTTGGTCTTAAAGCCCAGCTTGTGACCAGCCAACCGAAAGGCCTCTTTAGCCACTGGTTCAGGTACACCTTCCATCTCGTAAAGGATCTTTCCGGGACGAACAACTGCCACCCAACCTTCCGGGGACCCTTTACCCTTTCCCATCCTAGTCTCGGTGGGCTTCTTGGTAATAGGCTTGTCAGGAAACACCCGGATCCATATCTTGCCGCCCCTTTTAATATGCCTGGTCATGGCAATTCGTGCCGCCTCGATCTGCCTGGCAGTCATCCATGAGCATTCGGTGGCTTGCAGCCCATAATCACCAAATATCAGTGCACTGCCGCGATGGGCTTTGCCCCTCATTCGCCCTTTTTGTTTTTTTCGGTACTTGACCTTTTTCGGTGCTAACATCTTCAGCTATCTCCCTGAACCTGCTCAGGTAAGAACTTCACCTTTAAAAATCCAAACCTTGACGCCAATTACCCCATAGGTAGTTTTTGCCACTGCGGTACCATAATCAATATCAGCCCGAAGGGTATGCAAGGGCACCCTACCTTCCCGGTACCACTCCCGTCTGGCCATCTCCGCACCCCCCAAGCGACCGGCGCATGCCACTCGTACTCCTTTGGCACCGAACTTCAAGGCTGAACTCACAGCCTTTTTCATGGCGCGACGAAAAGCCACTCGACGTGTCAGCTGCAAGGCAATATTTTCGGCAACCAAAGTGGCATCCATTTCCGGCTTGCGTACCTCTTGAATATCGATGAGGATCTCGCGCTTAACCATCTGTTCTAGCTGTCGCTTCAGGGCTTCGATTTCGGAACCCTTTTTGCCAATGACAATGCCGGGCCTGGCCGTATGGATTCTAATCCTCGCCCGGTCAGCTGCACGGGCAATTTCAATCCGGGAAACCCCAGCATGGTAAAGTTTCTCTTTGAGAAACTTGCGGATCTTGGCATCTTCTTCAACTAGGTTGGCATATTCTTTTTTGGCAAACCACCTTGAATCCCAGGATCTGATGATGCCTAGCCTGAGCCCGATAGGATTTACTTTCTGTCCCAACTTTACCTCCAAAGCAAGTGTCTAAAATGAACCAAACCTACAACTTACCTAAATTCTTAACAAAAAAAGTACAAGAAAGCTTATGCTTCATCCAAAACTACGGTTATGTGACTACTCCGTTTGAGAATCCTAGTGGCTCGCCCCATTGCTCGCGCTCGCCATCGTTTCATACTGGGACCCCCATCCACGTAAATACGCTTGATGTAAAGAGTGTCCACATCGACGTTCGGATTCTGCTCGGCGTTAGCCACCGCTGACTGTAGCGTTTTGCTCA
>Ga0209536_100001671_pt1 | contig 36380 bp, 33 predicted proteins | sample DeeMarSeWOR28_12_FD_187461 | JGI IMG/M metagenome (GOLD analysis project Ga0209536, IMG submission 187461) | Marine sediment microbial communities from White Oak River estuary, North Carolina - WOR-2-8_12 (SPAdes) (version 2) | ecosystem: Environmental > Aquatic > Marine > Intertidal zone >...
AGGTGCATGCCCTGGCCGACGAGTCGCGCTTCACTGCGGCCAGTGTGATCGCCGCTTTCTACGGCTGGGTCTATGCCCTGCTGGATGAGACGGTCGCCTGGACGGCCCAGGCAGGGGTGCCGCCGCAGATGGCCCGCAGCTCGCCCTTCCGGTCGAAGAGCTCGAAGACGATGCCCGTGTAGTAGGCCAGCCCCCGCACGATCCGGAGATCGAGCCGCACGAAGTCCGCCAGGCTCATCGCATCGAGCATCGAGAAGTAGGCCCGGAGTCGCTCGATCTCCTCCCCGACCTCCTCGGAATCGCCGAAATCCCGCTCGAGGACCGCGAAGTCCGCCCCCTTCAGCAGCCCACGCAGACGGTCGATCCGGGCCTGATCGAGTCCCACCTCGGTGCGGAACAGCTCGGTCGACTTCTCTTCCGGAAGGCGCTCGATCTTGTCGATGACGGCGAACGCCGCGGGGAGCCGTTCGTCGGCGACCCCGACCGCGCGCAGAAGCCCCGTGAGCAGCCTGCGGTCCGAGACGCGGGCGGCGAAGTCCTCCGCCGTCAGACCTAGCTCGCGGAGGCCGTCGATCGCGACCGCCAGGATCTCTGCATCGGCGGCAACGCCCTCCTCGCCAACGACGTCGACGTTCCACTGGAAGTGCTCACGCAGACGTCCACGCTGCTGCCGCTCGTAACGGAAGAGCTGCGGCATCGAGAACCACCGGATCGGCTTGCTCATCCCGCGACTGCGCTCGCCGAGAATCCTCGCGAGCGAGGGGGTCATCTCCGGGCGCATCGCGACCGCGCGGCCGCCCTTGTCCGTGAACGTGTACAGCTGCCCCACGATCTCCTCTCCGCTCTTCTCGACGTAGAGGTCGAGCGATTCGAGAGGGGGACCGTCGTACTCCAGAAAGCCGTAGCGCCGGGCGACCCGGCGCCACGACTCCTGGACGTGTCTGCGCAGTGCGAACTCCTCCGGGGGGAAGTCCCGAAAGCCGGGGAGCCTCGCGAATTCCGAGGTAGCCATCGTGGCGCGGAATCTACCTCAGCGACCGTAGGGGTCCACCCCCAGGAGGCTCATCGTGGACCCGACCGTATGCACCGACCCCGTGACCACGACCGTTCCACCCTCCGCGCGCTCCTCGGCCTTGCGCACGGCCTCCACGAAGTCGGGCACGACCCGGACCACGGTCAGCGCCTCGACCTGATCGGCCGCGGTCGCCGGATCCCACCGACGCGAGGGCTGCACGGTCGGGGGCTGGGTGAGGATGGCCGCGTCCATGCGTGAAAAGAGGGCCGGCAGCATGGTCCGCCAGTCCTTGTCGCCCTGCACGCCCACGAGCGCGACCAGAGGCCTCGGGAGCTCAAGCCGATCGATCGTGTCGACCAGGGAGAGAATGCCCGCGGTGTTGTGCGCGACATCGAACAGCCAGGTCCTGCCGCGCGCTTCCAGGACCTCGTCCCTGCCGGGGTGCACGACCTCCGCTACCCCTCTCACGAGCGCGTCGCGCCCCGGCCGCAGGTCTTCGTCCAACTGCCCGAGCACGGCGACCGAAAGGGCCGCGTTCGCCGCCTGGTGGCGGCCGACCAGGGGCGTCCGGAGCTCGAGCTCTCCCCAGGTCGGGGAGTCCAGCCGAAGCCACGTGTGGTCCTGCGAGACCTCGACGTCGGCTCCGGGCACGGGGGGCACCACCGTGATCGGGGCGCCGACCTCGCCCGCGAGAGAACGGAAGAGCGAGAGGATCTCGTCCGCCGTCTCCGCCGTGACGAAGGGGATGCCGGGCTTCATGATCCCCGCCTTCTCGCGGGCGATCGCAACGAGGGTGTCACCGAGGTAGTCGGAGTGATCCATGGCCACGTTGGTGACCGCGCTGACCCGTGGCCGCACCACGTTGGTGGCGTCCAGCCGCCCCCCGAGACCCACCTCCATCACTCCGACTTCGACCCCTTCCCTCGCGAAGGCGTGCATCGCCAGCAGCGTCACGGCTTCGAAGAACGGAAGCCCGAAACGGGTGATGGTCTCGGCGACTTCGTCCGCGTAGGTCTCGACCTCGTCCTCACCGATGGGTCGACCGTCGATCAGGAGGCGCTCGCGAAAGGAGCAGAGGTGGGGCGACGTGTAGCACGCGGTCTTTCGCCCGGAGGCGCGAAGGACGGATCCGACCGTGGCCGTGACGGAGCCCTTGCCGTTGGTGCCCCCCACGTGGATCGTCTCGTACGCGCGGTGCGGATCTCCAAGCGAACGGAGCGCCCGTTCCATCCGGTCGAGCCCGAAGTGAACCCCGGTCGCCAGCGTAGGGAAGAGCCGGTCGACGAGAGGATCGCCGAAGACCCGGTCCAGCCGCTCGTGCGTGCTTCCCGCCTCGGGACTCAGTCGGGCCAACCGGCGTACTGGTGCCGGAGGATCACGGCGATCGTCGACTTCAGCTCGCGGCGGTCGACCACCCGGTCGACCATTCCGTGCTCCCGCAGGAACTCGGAGCGCTGGAAGCCCTTGGGAAGCTCCTGCTTGATCGTCTCCTCGATCACCCGGGGGCCGGCGAACCCGATCAGGGCGCCCGGCTCGGCGAGGTTCACGTCCCCCAGCATCGCGTACGAGGCCGTGACACCACCGGTGGTCGGGTGGGTGAGGATCGACACGAAGGGAAGCCCCTCCTCGTGGAGTCGGGCCAGGACCGTGGACGTCTTCGCCATCTGCATCAGCGAGTAGATCCCCTCCTGCATGCGGGCGCCTCCCGAGGCGCTCACCACGAGGAACGGGCTCTTTCGGTCCAGGGCCACCTTTCCGGCCCGGGCGATCTTCTCGCCGACCACGGAGCCCATGGACCCTCCGATGAAGTCGAAGTCCATGACGGCGAGAGAGACACCGATCCCGTCGAGCTCACCCGTGCCGGACAGGACCGCTTCGCTCTTTCCCTTCGCTTCCGCAGCCGCGATTCGCCCCGGGTAGGGCTTGAGATCCCGGAAACGGAGCGGATCGGCGGCTCTCAGGTCCTCGTCCAGCTCTACGAACGTTCCACTGTCGAGCAGGATGCTCACGTATGCGTGGGCACCGATCCGCAGATGGTACCCGCACGTGGGGCACACGTTGAGGTTCTGTGCGAGGCGCTCGCGGTAGAGGATCTCTCCGCACCCCTTGCACTTGTCGAAGACGTCCGTCGGGACGTCTCGTCGATCTTCCGCCTTGAGCGGCTTCTTGTCCTTCCGGAACCAGGCCATGGGGCTCCTGTGTCAGGTGCGCTCGTGCGCCACCCGGACCGCGATCGCCACGGCGACCCAGGACATGAGCAGGAAGGTGCCGCCGTAGCTCACGAACGGCAGCGGGATTCCCGTGATCGGCACCACGCCGATGGTCATGCCCACGTTGACGAAAACGTGAACCAGCCAGGCGCCGAAGATACCGAGCAGCACGAGACCGGCAAAGGCCTGAGACTCACCCATGCCCGAGGCCATCCGTACGAGCCGCGTCAGAACGAAGGTGAACGCCAGCACGGCGACCGCCGTGCCCACGAAGCCGAACTCCTCCCCCACGACCGCGAAGATGAAGTCGGTGTGCTGCTCGGGAAGGAAGTCGAGCCGCTTCTGCTGGCCCAGGGTGAAGCCCTGTCCGCCAAAACCGCCGCTTCCGATGGCGATCCTCGACTGAATCACCTGATAGCCGGCCCCCCGAGGATCGACCTCGGGGTCGAGATACACGAGGATGCGGTTCTGCTGGTACTCGGCCAGCGAGTTCCAGAGCGGCCGCGAGATGGTCGCCGTGGCGAAATTGGCCAGCACGACGGCGACCGACTCGAAGAGCGACAGCCTGAAGCGCAGAAAGATCAGGAATCCGATCACGGCCAGGATGTAGACCGACCAGACCGACGTGTCGTAGGAGAGGAAGAGCCCGAGGACCGGGCTCGCCACGAGGAGAAGGAGCCACACGGGCGTTGCGGCCCAGTAGAGCATGGCGAAGAGGATGCCCACGAACGCCATCGCCGTTCCGAGGTCCGGCTGGAGCATCACCAGTCCCAGGGGGAGCGCGACCAGAGCCCCGGGGGCCACGAGCTCTCGCAGCGACCCCAGGCCGGATTCGCGCCCCGCGAGGAGCTGAGCGAGCGCCAGGATCGTGGCCAGCTTCGCGATCTCGGCAGGCTGGAAGCTCAACGGCCCCAGCGCGATCCAGCTCTTGACCCCCGCCGCCGTTCCCCGCCCCTCGCCGACCACGAGCGTGGCTGCGAGCAGGATCAGGCTGACGACGTACGAAGGGGTGGCGGCCCACTCGATCCAGCGGAGGGGAATCCGAGAGACGAGCGAGAACGCGACCAGAGCGAGCACGAACCAGCGCGCCTGACGGAGCCACGCCCCCTCGGTGACGACGTTCGGCACGTGCACCTGGCCCGCCGAGTAGATCATCGCGATGCCGAACGCGCTGAGCCCCAGGATCCCCAGGACCAGCTGCCCGTCCAGCGACCACTGCTCGAAGCGGCGGATCACGTGCCCCCTCCCGCATCGGCGTCCGTCGCGGACCGTCGAAACGCCGACGGGAAGCGGGTGCGGTACCAGCTCGGGACGGGTCCGATCATGATGTGCTCACGGTACGTCTGCACCGTGTCGATCGGGATGCCGTGCTTCCGCCGGAGATAGTAGTCGGCCGTCTTCGCGACGATCGGGGCCGCGACCTGCCCTCCGCTCCTGCCGTACTCGACAAGCGCCACGACCACGATCTCGGGGGGCTCGCCGGGCGGGCCGGCCATGCCCGCGAACCACGCGTGGTCCTCGGCGAGGCCGCGGACCGAGAGCGGGTTCTGACCCGTGCCGGTCTTCCCGATGACGTCCCAGTACTCCAGAGCGGTGCCGAAATGCGCGGTGCCCCCCGGCGCCGTGACGCGGCGCAGGCCTTCCTGGAGCGAGGCGATGTGCTCGGGCTCCAGCGCCAACTCCCATCCCTCCGCGAGCGGGGCACCCTGGGCGATGGCCGGTGCCGGCGCCGATCCGTCCCGGGCCAGCGCGACGTAGAACTGCGCCATCTTGAGCGGTGTCTGCGAATTCGGGCCCTGTCCGATCGACAGGTTCAACGCCTCTCCCTCGGTAGGCCGGTATCCGAAGTTCCGCTGGAACCAGTCCGGTGCCTCCGGGAAGATCCCTCGGCTCTCCTGGGGAAGGTCGACGCCACACTGCCGGCTGAAGCCGATCTCGGTCGATCGCGTGAGCAGCCGCTCGAGCCCGATGCGCAGGCCCAGCTGGTAGAAGTAGACGTCGCAGGAGTTCCCGATCGCCTCCGCCAGCGTGTTGTACCCGTGCCCGGAGCGATCCCAGCACCGCCAGGGCCGGTTCCCCCAGTACATGGAGCCGGTGCACGGCTCGGGCATGACCTCGTCCGGCGTCACTACACCGAGGTCGAGCCCGATCCCGGCGGACGCGAGCTTCCAGGTGGACGCGGGGGCGTAGAGCCCGAGCACCGCCCGGTCGAAGAGCGGCTTGCGCTCGTCACTGTTCAGGGCCGCCCAGGTCAGCTCGTCGATGCCCCCGACGAAGAGGTTCGGATCGTATCCGGGCGCCGAATAGAGGGCGAGGACCCCACCGTCGGCCGGATCGAGCGCGACGACGGCGCCGGACATCGAATCGGGAAAGATGTCGTGGATCCAGCGCTGCAGCTCCAGATCGAGGTTCAGGTACAGGTCCTGGCCCGCGACCGGCGAGCGCGCCTCCGCGCCGCGGAAGTCGCCCACGATGCGGCCTCGCGCATCGAACTCGATGTGCCGTATCCCCTGCCGGCCCTGAAGCAGCGCCTCGTACTGCCGCTCGATACCGATCTTACCCACGATCATCCCCGCCTCGTAGATCGAGTCGGGGAAGGCTTCCGATTCGAGCTCGTCGCCGGTGATCTCGCCCACGTAGCCCGTCAGGTGGCCGGCCGCGCCGCCGAGGGTGTACCGCCTTCGCGGTCGCATCTCGATGTACACCCCGGGAAAGTCGGCGCGGCGCTCCTCGATGGCGGCGACGCCCTCGAAGTCCGCGTCACTGTCCACCACGACCTCCCGGCCGTACGCCCGGAGGGTCCGGATCACGCGCTCGATCCGCTCGTCCGAGAGGTGCATGTGCTCTGCCATGCGCTCGAGCGTCGCGCGCACGGTGTCGACCGGGGCGGGCAGAATCGTCACCTGATACCCGGGCACGTTCTCGGCGACGATGAGGCCGTTGCGATCGTAGATGGTGCCGCGGGGCGCCGGCTCCGGCAGTGTACGGACCCGGTTGGAAGCGGCCCGCAGACGGTGCTCCTCCCCCAGCAGGACCTGGATCCGGAAGAAGCCGACCACAAGGACGCCCATCAGGGCGGCGGTCACCACGTAGGCGCCGACCGCCCGGCGACGAAGCGCGTGCGGGTGATGAATGTTCATGCTTCGGCTCCGAATCCGCTCGCGATCGCCACGAGGATGCCCACCCCCGCCATGTACACGCTCGCGATGCCCCCCTGGATCACCACCTGGTCGACGAACGGCTGTCTCAGGCCGGCTCCCGCCTCGACCCATCCCACGGCGACCCAGTGGATCACGTCACGACTCCACTTGCCGATCAGAAGATACGACACGAGGAAGACACGGGAGTCTCCCACGAACAAGTCCTTCGTGAGCGCGGACGCACAGGCGATGACGGTCATCGCGACCGCGTTGGCGCCGAAGGAGAGCACGCTCAGCGCGTCCTCGAGGAGCCCGAACAGGAGGCCCAGCCCCGCGGCTCGACCGAGTCCGACCTCCCGTGACGCGAGAAGGAGCGCCAGCGTGAGGAGATCCGGGGCACCGGGCCCGTACGAGAACCCCACGCGCAGCAGGAGATGTATCCCGGCCAGGACGGCGACGACGACCCAGACGCGACGAGAGCCGGGGCCCGTCATCGGATCGAGTCGGGGGCCCAGAGCCCGGAGACCCCCGGAGAGGCGCCCTCCGTGAGCACGAGGACGTGCGTCGCCGCCCCCGGCTGCACCACGGGCTCCAGCCAGTAGCTCTTCCGCCACTCACCTTCCGCGTCGTTCTGCCCTCCCACCCGACCGATCGGGATCCCCCGCGGGTAGATGCCGCCGAGCCCGCTCGTAACCACCATCGCACCCTCGACGACTTCGAGGTTGAACGGGATCCCGTTGAGGACGAGGCGGTCCTCCTCGCGGAAGTCGCCCGGATCGCGCTCGACAAGGCCGAACGCGGACCCGTCTTCGAGCATGGCGCTGGCCCGGAAATCCGGGTGCGTCCAGTCCATCCCTACCGCGTCCCCCTCGCGTACCTCTCGAATCACGCCCACCAGTCCGAAGGGCCCCACCACCGGAGCGTTGTTTCGAATGCCGTCCCGCCGCCCCACGTCGACGATGAACATGCTCTCGGACCCGGGCGTGCCGGGCCGAAGAACCGTGGCCGGCAGGTACTGAGGCCCCGCCCGCTCGGAGAGCTCCAGAAGGCCCCGCAGGGTGCGATTCTCGTCGACGAGCGCGGAGTGCGACGCGAGCATCTCGGACAGCGAGTCGATCCGGGCGAGCATGGAATCCGCCTGAGCGGCCCGGATGCGCGCGGCCGCCAGCCGCCGCTGCACGCCCATGAAGGGACGCAGCACGCTCACCTGCAGTCCCGTCGAGATCGTCTGCTGCGTCGGCTGCGACAGGAAGAGCGTAGAAAAGGCGACGACCAGAAACACCCCCGCTGCGATCAGGTCACGCCGACGGCCATTCGACTCCGGCTCGGTGCCGTACGGGGCCACGCGAACTCCTTACTGCACGAGGATCACTGCACGAGGACCGAACGGTACTTCATCAGATCGTCGAGAATGCGCCCCGCACCGCGTACGACGCAGGTGAGGGGCTCCTCGTCCACGTGGATCGGCAGGTTCGTCTCGTGATGGATGAGACGGTCGAGGCCGCGGATCAGTGCCCCGCCCCCCGTCATCATGATGCCCTTGTCGACGATGTCCGACGACAGCTCGGGTGGCGTGATCTCCAGGGCCCGACGTACGGCATCGACGATCGCCTGGATCGGCTCCTGGATGCACTCCCGCACTTCCTGGGAGTGCACGATGACGGTCTTGGGAATGCCCGACACGAGGTCACGCCCCTTGACCTCCATCTCGCGCTCCTCGCCATAGTCGAACGCCGATCCGATCTGAACCTTGATCGCCTCCGCGGTCGGCTCGCCGATGAGCAGATTGTAGTTCTTGCGGAGGAACGTCACGATCGCGTTGTCGAGCTCGTCTCCGCCCACGCGAATGGAGGTGTCCGATACGATTCCGGAAAGCGCGATGACCGCGATCTCGGTGGTTCCTCCCCCGATGTCGATCACCATGTTCCCCGTCGGCGTCTCCACGGGAAGCCCCACGCCGATGGCCGCGGCCATGGGCTCGTCCACCATGTAGACGCCCTTGGCACCCGCGGACATGGCCGACGAGCGCACGGCACGCCGCTCGAGCTCCGTGATGCCCGACGGGACGCCCACGATGACGCGCGGCTTGATCCGGAAGACCCGCTTCGACGTCACCTGCTTCAGGAAGTGGCGAAGCATCATCTCGGTGACGTCCACATCGGCGATCACGCCGTCCTTCAACGGTCGTATCGCCTCGATCCCCTCGGGGGTCCGGCCCAGCATCCTCTTGGCTTCGAGGCCGATCCCGAGAATTCGGCGGGAGCCTTTCTCCACCGCGACGACGGACGGCTCGTTGAGAACGATCCCCTCGCCCTTCACGTAGACGAGGGTGTTCGCCGTGCCGAGATCGACGGCGATATCGTTGACGGGAATCAGTCGGCCGGAGTTGAACCAGCTCTGAATCTCTTCTAGCAAAGTCGAGGCGTTCCGGGGGGCGGAGGGCGGTCGGGGAAGCCGAATCGGCTCAGCGGGCACGCCCGATGAACATACGTTTCCAACTTGTAGGGTGCCAGCTTTTCGAGGACCGGCTCAGTGGGTTCCGGTACTTCCGAAGCCCCCTTCACCCCTCCGGGAGGAAGAGAGCTCGTCCACCAGCTCCACGCTGGGCGTCTCGAACCGAGCGAAGACCAGCTGTGCGATCCGCTCACCACGCGCCAGCGTGACCGGCTCGGGGCCGAGATTCTGCATGATCACACGAAGCTCACCGCGGTAGTCCGGATCGATCGTTCCCGGGCTGTTCGGGAGCGTCACGCCGTGCCTGAGCGCCAGGCCCGACCGAGGCCGGACCTGGCACTCCACACCTTCCGGGAGCTCCATGACGAGGCCGGTGCCCACCAGCCGGATCTCACCCGGCTGGAGGGTCACCGATTCCTCAGCTGACCGGACGTCGTAGCCGGCCGCGTGCTCCGTGGCGCGCTCCGGCAGCGGAAGATCCGGATTCGAAGCGAGACGACGGAAGAGGACCCGCGACACTACGCCTGCCGGGGGCCGGTCAGGAATCCGTCGACGTCCCGGCATTCCATGTCGAAAGCCTCGGCCACGCCCGCGTACGTGACGTGACCATCGACGACGTTGACGCCGAGCTTGAGGGCGGGGTCGTCCGTGCAGGCCTTCTGCCAGCCCTTGCTGGCCAGGGCGACCGCATAGGGAAGCGTCGCGTTGGTGAGCGCCAGCGTGCTGGTGCGCGGCACCCCCCCGGGCATGTTCGCGACGGCGTAATGGATCACACCGTCGACGGTGTACACGGGATCGTGGTGCGTGGTCGGCTTCATCGTCTCGACACACCCGCCCTGGTCGATCGCCACATCGACGATGACGGTGCCCTCCCGCATCAGCCCGAGGTCCTCGCGCGTGATCAGGCTCGGCGCCTTGGCACCCGGGATCAGCACCGCGCCGACGATCAGGTCGGCGTCCTGGACCTGCTTCCGGATCGCATACCGCGTGGAAAAGAGGGTGCTGCAGTTCGCCGGCATCACGTCGTCCAGGTACCGCAGCCGCTCGAGGTCGATGTCCATGATGAACACGTTGGCACCGAGCCCCGCGGCCATCTTGGCCGCGTTCGTGCCCACGACACCACCCCCGAGAATCACGACCTTCCCGGGATTCACGCCCGGCACACCCCCGAGGAGGACGCCCAGCCCACCCTGCGGCTTCTCGAGGTACTTGGCTCCTTCCTGCACGGCCATCCGGCCCGCGACCTCGCTCATCGGGGTCAGCAGCGGAAGCTCGCCGGTCGCGAGCTCCACCGTCTCGTACGCGATGGCGACCGCGCCGGAGTCGACCACGGCCCGCGTCAGCTCCTCGGAGGCGGCGAAGTGGAAGTAGGTGAAGATCACCTGACCGTCGCGCATCCGGGGCCACTCGGGCTCGATCGGCTCCTTCACCTTCATGATCATCTCGGCTTTCGCCCAGACCTCGTCCGCCGTGTCCAGGATCGTGGCACCGGCGTTCTCGTAGAAGTCGTCGGTGAAGCCGCTGCCGAGCCCGGCTCCCTGCTCGACGAACACCTGGTGACCGGCCTGAGCCAGCATCTCGGCTCCGGCCGGCGTCAGAGCGACCCGGTACTCATCGGGCTTGATCTCCTTCGGTACGCCAATCAGCATCTCACTCTCTCGCGTTGGGATGTGGGTTCACTTCGGGGCTCGTCCGCTACGCTGCGGGGCCGAGCCTGAGTTCCAGGTGGCGGTCCGGATCGAAGTACCGTGCCGCGAGGCGGCGAACGTCCTCGTCGGAGACCGCATCGATTCTGTCGAGCAGCTGGTCGAGGCCCAGGAAGGGCTCGTCGTGGAGCGCGGACGAGGCCAGGCGGTGCAGTCGCGCACCGGTGGACTCGAGGGAGAGGATCACCTGCCCCTTCACCTGCTGCTTGGTGCGCTCCAGCTCCTCCGGGCCCAGGCCATCCGCCGCGACTCGGCGCAGCTCGTGTCGGACGGCATCGGCCGCGGCCTCGGCCGAGCCCGGGCGCGTACCGACGTACACGCCGAGGAGCCCGGCCGCGTTGTAGAAGCTCTGAAAGGTGAAGACCGAATAGCACAGCCCGAGCTCCTCGCGCACCCGCTGGAAGAGCCGTGAGCTCATGCCACCGCCCAGAGCGGTCGACAGGAGAATCAGCCCGTACCGATCCCGATCCGCATGGCGTGGCGCATCGGTCCCGAACACGATGTGCGTCTGCTGCGTCTCGCGGGGCACCAGCTGGAACCCGGCTGCGGTTCCTCCGGGCCGGGCGACCGGGCCCGCGGGCGCCCCGGCATCCGCACGCTCGAAGAGCTCCGCCACCCCGTCCACGAACTCGTCGTGGGCCACGCTGCCGGCGGCCGCCACGATGAGGTTGCGCCCGACGTATCGCGTCTCGTGAAGCGTGCGGAGCACGTCGACCGACATGCTCGACACCGACTCCTTCGTACCGAGGATCGCCCTCCCGTAGGGGTGGCCGTCCCAGAGCCGCTCGGCGTGCAGATCGAAGACGAGATCGTCCGGCGTATCCTCCACCTGGGCGATCTCCTCCAGGATCACCTCCCGCTCGAGCTCGAGGTCGTCCGACTCGAGCCGCGGCGCAAGCACGAGGTCGGCGAGAACGTCCAGCGCGACCGGAAGATGCTCGTCGAGCACGCGAGCCTGATACGAGGTGTGCTCGCGACTGGTGTACGCGTCGAGCGAGCCGCCCAGTGCCTCCAGCGACTCGGCGATCTCGAGGGCGGTGCGGCGCTCCGTGCCCTTGAAGACCATGTGCTCCAGAAGGTGGCTCACGCCCGTGACCTCGCGGGCCTCGTGCGCCGACCCCTGCCGGATCCACACCCCCACGGCCGTCGAGCGGAGTCCCGGGATCGACTCGCTTCGTACGAGGATCCCGTTGTCCAGCGCCGTTTCCCGCATCCCGCCCGTCTCGCCGGTCCCCGACCCGGCAGGCGGAACCGTCGAGGGCACGGGCGTGCGCCCGTGCCCTCCCCTTCCGTTCACTTCCACCGGATCACTTCCGACCGCCGCTCACCAGGCTCCGAGCACCGGCGGCTAGGCGCCGGCGTCCTCCGATCCGCCCTCCTCGGCGGCCTCTTCCGCGAGCGCAGCACGTCTCGAAAGGCGGAGGCGGCCCTTCTCGTCGATGGAGAGGAGCTTGACCCGGACGATGTCGCCCTTCGTCACGACGTCTTCGGTCTTCTCGGTGCGTCCTTCCTGCAGCTCCGAGATGTGACAGAGCCCCTCCGTGCCGGGCATGATCTCGACGAAGGCGCCGAACGTCGTGGTGTTCTTGACCGGGCCCTCGTAGATCCGGCCCACCTCGGGGTCCTTCACGATCGCCTCGATCATCTCGCGCGCCCGGGTTCCGGCCTCGCCGGACACCGCCGCGATCTTCACGATGCCGGAATCGTCGATGTCGATGGTCGCGCCCGACTCCTCCTGGATCGCCCGAATGGTCTTGCCCTTCGGGCCGATCACCTCACCGATCTTCTCGGGATTGATCTGGATCGACACGATCCGGGGCGCGTAGTCCGACAGCTCGTCGCGGTGGCTCTCGAGCGCCTTCGCCATCTGATCGAGGATGTGCATGCGGCCCTTGTTGGCCCGCTCGAGCGCCTCCTTGAGGATGTCGACGGTGAGGCCCTCGATCTTGATGTCCATCTGGATCGAGGTCACGCCGTCACGCGTCCCCGCGACCTTGAAGTCCATGTCGCCGAGCGCGTCCTCGAGGCCGAGAATATCCGTCAGGATCGCGACCTCTTCGCCCTCCTTGATGAGGCCCATCGCCACGCCCGCGCACGCCGCCTTGATCGGCACGCCGGCGTCCATCAGCGCGAGGGAGGAGCCGCACACCGTGGCCATCGAGGACGATCCGTTCGACTCGAGGATGTCCGAGACGATCCGGATCGTGTACGGGAAGTCGTCGTAGGCGGGCAGGAGCGGCTGGACCGCGCGCTCCGCCAGGTTCCCGTGGCCGATCTCGCGCCGCGACGTTCCCCGGTACGGGCGGGCCTCGCCCACGGAGAACGGCGGGAAGTTGTAGTGGAGCATGAACGACTTCGTGATCTCTTCACGCGTGTCGATCGAGTCGATGCGCTGCTCGTCGCGCGCCGTTCCGAGCGTCACCACCGCGAGCGCCTGAGTCTGTCCGCGGGTGAAGAGCGAGGAGCCGTGCGTGCGCGGGAGCACTCCGACCTCGGACGTGATCGCCCGGATCTCGTCGAGCCCGCGGCCGTCGGCCCGCTCGCCCTTGTCGAGAATCTGCCGACGCATCGTCTTCTTCTCGATCCCACGCAGGATCTCGCCGATCTCCTTCGCGTGGTCGGCGTATGCCGCGTCTTCCTCGGTCAGCCGGGCGAGCACGTCCTCGTTCACCGCGGCCATCGCCTGGGAACGCTCCTGCTTGTCCTTCAGATTCAGCGCCTCCGCCACGCGATCGGCCGCCATCGACTCGACCTTCGCCTTCAGCTCGGCGTCCGGGTCGACGGGCGTCCACTCCATGTCGGGCACGCGGTGGCCCTCCAGGAACTCGTCCTGTAGAGCGCAGAGCTCCTTGATCGCGTCGTGGGCGACCTGAAGGCCCTCGAGAATCTCCGCCTCCGGGACTTCGAGCGCTCCACCCTCGACCATGGTGATCGCGTCGGCCGAGCCGGCGACCACGATGTCGAGATCGGAGTACTCGAGCTGCTGGAACGTCGGGTTCACCACCCAGTTCCCCTGAATGCGGCCCACACGCACCGAGGCGACCGTCGTGTTGAACGGCACCCTCGACATGTTGAGCGCGACGGACGCACCGATGAGCGCGAGCACGTCGGCGTCGTTCTCCTGGTCCGCGGACAGGATGAAGCACGCGACCTGCGTCTCGTGCATGAAGCCGTCGGGGAAGAGCGGCCGAATGGGCCGATCGATCTGCCGGGCGGAGAGGATCTCCTTCTCTCCGGGGCGGCCCTCTCGCTTGAAGAAGCCTCCCGGGATCTTGCCCGCGGCGTAGGACTTCTCACGGTACTCGACCGTGAGCGGGAAGAACGGAAGGTGGGTAGGGTTGTCCTGCACGGTGACCGCGCAGAGAACCACGGTCTCGCCATACTGCACCAGGCACGAGCCCTGCGCGAGCTTGGCCATCCGGCCCATCTCGACGGACAGGGTGCGCCCTGCGAACTGGCGCTCCAACCTCTGAATCATGTGTTTCTCACTTCGTTGCGACCGGGGCTCCGCCCCGATCCGGGATCAGTTGCCGAAGTGATGCGGGATCCGGAGGAGAGAGCGACCGCCGCCGAGGGCACGCAGAAACCGCGTACGCTCGTGACTGCAGCAGATTGTAGGCCGTCTCCCACCCGAGGCGCGCACGCTTCGGCGGAATTCCGACTCGGCCACACCATGTGGTCCGGTCGGGTCCTGCAACGGCGGCACATCCGCAGGCCGAGGCCGGCGTCCGAGCCGCCTGGGTTCGTCCGGCATTCGTTCGGGCCGGACGGCTTCAAGCAGCGACGCCCCCGCCGAGAGAGCGGAGGCGTTCGCAAATCAGTGGCGCAGACCGAGGTCCTTGATGAGCGCGCGATACTGCTCCACGTCCTTGTTCTTCACGTATTCCAGAAGGCGCCGGCGGCGACCCACCATCTTCAGGAGGCCCTGACGGGAGTGATGGTCCTTCTTGTGCGCATCGAAGTGCGACCGGAGGTCGTTGATGCGCGCGGTCAGGATCGCGATCTGAACCGGGGCGCTGCCACGATCGTTCTCGTGGAGCTGGTACTTCTTGATGATGTCTTCCTTGACGATCGCCATGGGCGTCGTGCCTCCTCGAGAGTCCTCGCTGCAAGGGAAGCGGTGTCGGGCCACCGACCGGTGACCCCCTGATGTCAGCCAAGAAAGGTAGAGAAAGGGCGAACGACCGTCCATGCCCGGTCGAAGGGGAGCGCCGGGGTCGGATCGCCTAGAGGAGCGGCTCCGCAGCCATGCGCGCGGCTTCCACGTCCGACCGGATCTGCCGCACCAGCGCGTCGACCGTGGTGAACGGCTCGACCCCGCGGAGTCTGTCGACGAAGTCCACCCGTACCTCCTCGCCGTAGATCTCACCTTCGAAATCGACGAGGTGCAGCTCGATCGACGGAGGCGAGCCCTTGAAGGTCGGCCGCGGGCCGAGGTGCAGCGCGCCGGCGTGACTTCCACTGCGGAGCACCCCCCGTACCGCGTAAATGCCGGGAGGAGGAATCAGCTTGTCACCCCCCACGACCTGCAGGTTGGCCGTGGGGAACCCCAGCTGGCGGCCCCGGCCGTCACCCCGAACCACGATTCCCCGGATCGAATACGGGCGGCCGAGGCATCGGGCCGCCGCCTCGACGTCGCCCTTCGACAGGAGTCCCCGAATCCGGGAAGACGATATCGCGGAGCCTCCCGCGGAGACCGGGGACACGACATCGACGCTGAATCCGAGCTCACGTCCCATCCGTTCGAGCGAGGCCGGGTCGCCCTCACGGTCCCTGCCGAACCCGTGATCGTACCCGATCACGAGCTCTTCCACCCCGAGCCGCCCCACGAGGATCTCCTCGACGAAACGCCGCGGCTCGTAGCGCGAGAGCCGCTCCGTGAACGTGACGAACACCGCCCAGTCGAGCCCGCTCTCCGCCAGGATCTCCTTCTTCTCGACCGGGGTGGTGAGCAACGGGGGCGCATGCTCGGGACGCACGATCCGCAGGGGATGGGGATCGAAGGTCACGAGGACGCTGCGTCGGCCGGCCGCTTCCGCTCGAGCACGGATCTCCTGCAGCACGGCCCAGTGACCGAGGTGCACACCATCGAACGTTCCCACGGTGGCCACCGTTCCCCGGTCGGCCGGGATGCCCGGCGGATAGGCCCAGGATACCGAGCTCACGAGGCGAACACCTTTCGGGGATGCAGCACTCCGTCCTCGACCTCTCCGATGGCGAGCAGCTCTCCTTTGCAGGCCACCGCGACCGGACCGCCCTCGGCGTCGGGCGCGGGATCCAGACGCAGCCGCTGCCCGTGACGTATTCGGGTCGCGGCGGCTTCCTCCACCGCGATCCCCGTCAGATGACGGACCGCCGCGACCGGATCGATCCGGCTCCGCTCGACCGCCGGCCCGTCGTCTAGCGACTCCACCGGGAGCGCCGCGTCCACCGAGAAGCTGCCCACCGCGGTGCGACGGAGCGCGGTGAGGTGGGCCCCGACCCCGAGCGCGCGCCCGAGATCCCGAGCGAGTGCCCGGATGTACGTCCCGCTCGAGCATCGGACCGAGAAGCGGACCGTCGACGCCTGAAACGCCAGCAGCCCGATCTCGTGCACGGTGACCTCGACCGGTGACAATGCCACGCGTTCGCCTCGACGCGCCCGTCGGTGCATCGCTTCTCCCTTCACCTTCTTGGCCGAAAACTGCGGAGGCACCTGCTGGATGCGACCGACGAAGGACTCCAGCGCCGTACGGACCTCGTCTTCGCTCACGCCGGTCAGGTCGGCCTCTTCGCCGACGACCGCGCCTTCCAGATCGAGGGTGTCCGTCTCGATCCCGAGCCGCGCGGTCGCCTCGTACTGCTTGTCGAGACCCGAGAGATACTCGGCCAGCCGGGTCGCGCGACCGACGCAGAGCAGCAGCAACCCCGACGCGAACGGGTCGAGCGTGCCCGTGTGCCCGACGCGGCGCGTGCGGAGCGATCTTCGGGCGGCGGCGACGATGTCGTGCGAGGTGGGGCCCGACGGCTTGTCCACGGGAAGCACGAAGTCACCGTCCTCGAGCCTCACGCGCGCCCGTCCCCCGAGTCTTCGCCCTCCGACCCGACCTCCCGCTCGGCATCGCCTACGCCACCGCGCTCGGCCTCGTCCCCTTCGGCCTCGTCGCCTTCGGCTTCGTGCGGAAGGACCTCGGCGAGAACCTCCTCGATCCGCTGCGCCCCTTCGTAGGACCGGTCCTCGCGAAACCGCAGCTCGGGCACCCTCCTCACGTGCAGGATTCGGCCCAGCGCCGTGCGCAGGAACGGTGCCGCGGCCTCGAGCCCCTCGAGAGAGCGCGCCAGGTCCTCCCCGCCCTCGACCGAGCGGACATAGACACGCGCCGTGCCGAGGTCTGCCGACACTTCCACACCCGTGATGGTGACCGGGCCGACACGAGGATCCCGGACCTGGAGGCGAATCAGCTCGGAGAGCTCCCGCTTGAGCTGCTCCGAGAAGCGGGCCAGACGTTTCCTCATCTCAGTAGACCTCCCGGTCCACGCGGACGATCGTCGCCACGCCGTGCTCCTCGACCAGGCGATCCGCCTTGTCGAGCACGGACTGCACGAGCCTTCCGTCGCTCGACACGACCGCGATCGTGAGAAGCGCCCGCGCGTGCACGTCCTGCAGCCCGGTCTCGGCGACCGAGACGTTGAACTTCGACCGCAGCCGGTCGCGGAGCGAACGGATCACCGACCGCTTCTGCTTGAGCGAAGCGCACCCGTGCAGCGACAGCTCCCAGGTCTGCGACGCGACCACCATGATCCCGTCGACCTTCCGAGCGGATCAGGCCGAGCTTGCGAGGGTTCGAGCGACTTCCTCCACGGAGTAGCACTCGATCACGTCACCGACCTTGATGTCGTTGAAGTTCGCGATCCCGATTCCGCACTCGAACCCTTCACGGACTTCCTTCACATCGTCCTTGAAACGCTTGAGCGACGAAATCTCGCCGTCGTAGACCACGATCCCATCGCGAATGAGGCGCGCGTGCCCCTTTCGGTCGATGCGGCCTTCCGACACGTAGCATCCGGCGATCGTACCGACCTTCGACACCTTGAATACCTCTCGTACCTCGGCCGAGCCTTCGATGGTCTCCTTCTTCTCCGGCGCCAGCATTCCCTCGAGGGCCGCGGTGATGTCGTCTACCGCCTCGTAGATCACGTCGTAGACGTTGATCTCGACGTCCTCTCGTTCGGCCGCCTGCCGGGCCGCGGTCTGCGGGCGTACCCGGAATCCGACGATCACGGCGCCTGCGGTCTGCGCGAGCAGCACGTCGGACTCGTTGATCGCCCCGACACCGCGGTGGATGATCTCCACCTGTACCTCGCTCGTGCCGAGCTGCTCGAGCGCATCGGAGAGCGCCTGAACCGAACCGTCCACGTCACCCTTGATGACGAGCGGGAGGCTCGAGACCTGACCCGCCTGCACCAGTGAGCTGAAGTCACCGAGCTTGATGCCCCGCTCGCGAATCCGGAGCTGCTTCTCGCGATCGAGGCGCTGACGGTTCGCCGCGATCTCCGACGCCTGCTCCGGCGCCATGACCTGGAAGGTGTCCCCCGCCTGGGGCACGCCACTCGCACCGAGCACCTGCACCGGGGTGGCGGGTCCCGCCTCCTCGACCGGCTGGCCCCGTTCGTCCAGGAGCGCCTTCACGCGACCGTCGTAGAGGCCGCAGATGAACGAATCCCCGACGCGCAGCGTTCCCTTCTGGACCAGCACGGTCGCCACGGCACCCTTCCCCTGATCGAGCTGGGCCTCGATGACCGCACCGACCGCGTCGCGGTTCGGGTTGGCTTTGAGCTCAAGCATCTCGGACTGGAGAAGAACCTTGTCGAGCAGGTCGTCGATGCCCTGACCCGTCTTGGCCGAGATCTCCGCGGCGAGCACGTCTCCACCGAAGTCTTCGACGTTGACGGTGTGCTGCAGGAGCTCCTGCTTGACCCTCATCGGATCGGCCGCAGGCAGATCGACCTTGTTGATCGCCACGATCATCGGGACGCCGGCATTCTTCGCGTGGCTGATCGCCTCGATGGTCTGCGGCATGACGGAGTCGTCCGCCGCGACGATGAGGATCACGATGTCCGTTACATCGGCGCCGCGGGCACGCATCGCGGTAAAGGCCGCGTGGCCCGGCGTGTCGAGGAACGCGAGGCTCCGCCCGTCGGGCAGCTGCACGTGGTAGGCACCGATGTGCTGGGTGATGCCTCCCGCCTCGCCGGCGACCACGTTCGTGGACCGGATCCGGTCCAGAAGCAGCGTCTTCCCGTGGTCGACGTGTCCCATGACCGTGACCACCGGCGGCCTGGGCTCGAGGTCCTCGGGACGGTCCTCTTCCTCGACCGTCTCCACCTCGGCCGCGTACTCCTCCTCGCGGACGGCAGTGAAGTTGAACTCGTCGAGAAGCAGCTCGATCTGGTCGAAATCGAGGCGCTGATTGATCGTCACCAGGAGCCCCAGGTTCTTGAACGCCGAACCGATGATCTCCGTGGACGACACGTCCACGAGCTCGGCGAGCTCCGCGACCGTGAGGAACTCGTTCACCCGCACCGTGCGGCGCTCGCGCTCCTTGGCCTCTTCCTTTTCCTGCTCCTGGAGCTCGATCTCCTCGGCGGAGAGCCGCTGGCCCTTGCGCCGCTTCTTCTTGCCCTTTCCGCCCTTCAGCTCCGCCATGACGCGGGAGATGTTCGACTGCACCGCATCGCGGTCGACACCCCGTTTCTTGCCCTTCTTCCGGTCCTTCCGTTGGCGACGTCCGTCCGCGGTGTACCCCTCCGCCTGGATCCGCACCTGTCCACCCGGACCCGCGCTCGCGGCCGGCGCGGGCGCGGGCCGCCGAATCGTGCGCACCGGCCCGTCCGGCTGGCCGGCACGGGCTGGAGCGGGACGTGGCTTGGGCTTGGACTCCGCCGCCGGGGCGGACTCCGCCTCGGCCTCGACCTCTTCGGCCTCGACCTCTTCGGCGGCCGCTTCGGCCTGCGTCTCGGAAGGCTCTTCGGCCTCCACTTCGACGGTCTCGGTCTCGACCTCTTCGGCCTCGATCTCCGCAGCGGCCAAGGGCTCCTCGGCCTCGGTGACTTCCTCCGCCGCGGCCTCCGGCACCTCCTCCTCGACGGCAGCCTCGACCGCCGTCTCCGCCTCGACCGCAACCTCGGCCTCATCGGCCTCGTCGGCTTCTGGCTCCGCGATCTCGTCCGGCTCCGGAGCCGCCGCCTTCGTGACTCTGCGACGACGACGCCGTCGGCCCGACGTGGGAGCCGCATCTTCCAGCGCGGCCTGGATCGCCTTGGAAGGATCCTTGTGACCCGCCCGTCGCTCGCGCTCCATCTTGGCGAGGACTTTGGCCATCTGACCGTCGGTGATCATCGCGTCCTCGTCGGCCACGGGAATCCCCATGTGCCGGAGAAGCGCGATCAGCGCATCGGCCTGGACCTTCAGGTCGTCCGCGAGTTCAAAAACCTGCATGCTTTCGTTACGCCTCCAACGCGTCTGTGCTGCTCTCGCCAAGCGAGCCAGAAAGCTCGCGCGCGAGTCGATCCGCCAGGCCGGCATGGGTCACCGCGACCGCGGAAAGCGGACCGAGACCGACCGCCGCGCCCAACGCGTCACGATCCCCCAGGCGGGCCTGGGGGATCGCTCGGTCGTGCAACGTCGTTCGTACCTTTTCCACCTGAACGCTCGAAGCGTCCTCGGCGATCAATATCAACCGGGCCTCGCCCTCGCGAATCGCCCGACGAACTGCGTCCGTCCCCGGAGCGACGCCGCCGGCGCGACGAGCCAAGCCCAAGAGTCGAAACACCTTAGCCCTCCGACTCTCCATCACCACCCGAACCGCCCTCCGCAGCGGCCTCGGCCTCCGCAGGCGGTACCTCACCTTCGACCACCGTCAGCTCGTCGATGAGCTGAAGCAGCCGGTCCGCGTCCTCCTCGCCGAGCCCCTCGATCCCCAGGAAATCCCTGCGCTCGAGGTCGATGATCTGCAGAAAAGTATCATATCCGGCCTCCGAAAGGGCCGCCAGTACGGCCGGCCTCAGATCCAGCTCGGAGAGCGGGAAGTCCGAGGTCTCGTACTGGTCGTCCGCCGGGGCCTCGGAGAACACCGACATGTCGGCTCCGCGATCCAGCCACTCTCGTGAACCGTACAGGTCGATCTGCCATCCGATGAGCTGGGACGCCAGACGGACGTTCTGGCCGTTCCGTCCGATCGCGAGGGAAAGCTGGTCCTCGTCCACGATCGCCGTGATCACCTGGCGCTCCGGATCACTCAGGACCCTGGAGACCCGGGCCGGAGCCAGAGCGCGACGAGCGAACACCTCCGGGTCCGGGTGCCAGGGCACGATGTCGATGCGCTCCCCTCCCAGCTCGTTCACGACCGCCTGGACCCGCGAGCCCTTGAGGCCCACGCACGCCCCGACCGGGTCGATCGATTCGTCGCGGCTGTACACGGCGATCTTCGTCCTGCCTCCCACCTCGCGGGAGATCTCGCGAATCTCGACGATCGACTGATAGATCTCGGGCACCTCGAGCTTGAACAGGGCGGCCACGAAGAGGGGGTCGGCGCGGGACAGGATCAGCCGCGGGCCCTTCGGAGTCTCCTCCACCTTCTTGAGGACCGCTCGAATCGGGTCTCCCTGCCGGAACCGCTCCCGTGGATTCTGCTCCTTCCAAGGGATGATGGCGTCCGCGTCGCGGGCCAGGTTGAGCATCACCACGAGCTTCCCGCGCTCGATCTGCTGCAGCTCGCCGGAAAGCAGCTCACCCACCCGATCCTCGAACTCGTCGCGGATGCGGTCGCGCTCGTTCTCGCGAACCCGCTGCACGATCCGCTGCTTCACGGCCATGACGGCGTTACGACCGAAGTCGGCGAAGTTGACCGGGATCTCCATCACGTCCCCGACCTCGTACGAGTCGTCGTCCCAGCGCGCCTCCTCGAGCGAGATCTCCGACGCGGGATCCTCGACCTCCGCCACCACCCGTCGCAGGACCACGATGTCGAAATCCCCCGTGTCCTCGTCGATGTCGATCTCCGCCTGGACCGACGGGCCATAGATCCTCGCCAGGCCTGCGAGCATCCCGTCCTTGACGAGATCCGTCATCTCCTCGTCCGAGAGGCTCTTCGTCGACGCGACGTCGCGGAAAGCCGCCACGATCTGGGCCGCATTCGCCATCTGCTTCTATCTCCTCACTTCCATGTGAACACGAGATGGGCCTTCCGGATCTCGGATCGCGGAACGCGCACCTCTTCACCGCTCGGAAGCCGAAGCCGGACCGCTTCCCTGTCGGTCCCTGCGTCGGCCAACCCGAGCAGCTCCCCTTCGAGCCGCGTTGCGCGACCCAGAAGGACCTCCCTTCCCTTCACTGCCACGTGCTCGCCGCGGAAGCGCTCGAAATCACGCTCCCGAACGAGCGGACGATCCACACCCGGCGAGGACACCTCGAGCACGTAGCGCTCGGAGAGCTCTTCGAGCCCGTCGAGCCACGCCTCGAGCGCCCTGCTCACCGCCGCGCACTCGTCGACCGTGACCCCTTCGCCGGGCGTCGAGTCCGGCCGGTCGATGCGCACCTTGAGCATCGGCCTGCGGCCACTTCCGCCCCACCGGATCTCCACCAGCTCGTACCCCAGGTCTTCCACCCGGTGTTCGAGCTCGAGGTCGATCTCCGGCACGGCACGCATCCAGCCCTCCAATCAACAAGGGGTACGCCGCTGAGCGACGGACCCCAGTCAACAACGAACAAAAAAGCGGGGGCGACCAACTCCCCCACTTTGATGACCCGCCCCGCAGGGCGGTCAAAGCGACCACGGAATATATCCCCGCTCGGGGGGGCTCTCAAGACGCCCCCACGGGAACACGACCCGTGAGCGGCTCAGCGCTCCTCGTTCGACTCGGTGGCCTCCTTCGGTTCCGGCTCGGAATCTTCGCCTCCGAACACCGCCCGCTCCAGCTCCGCAACGCGCGCCCCGAGCGACTCGACCGCCTCGCGGAGGCCGTCGATCTGCGACTGGTGCACGAAATCCAGCTTCTCCCTCGCGCCTTCCGCAGCCGTCTGGGCGCGGTCCAGGGCCTCACGCACGGCCTGTTTCGCCTTCTCCGAGGAGAGGTCGCCGCGCTCCCGTGCCTCCTGGATGGTCTCCTCGAGCGCGTCCTTGAACGCCGACAGCACTCCGACCCCCTGCTTGATTCCGTCTCCGAAGCGCTGCGACCTCGACGAGCTGCTGCCCTCCTGATCGCCGTCCTGGTTGCCGCCTCGGGTCCCCTCGGCCTCCGTATCGCTCATCATTCCTCCGTTCCACCGGTCAACGCCCACGCGACCCTACGGATCGGCGGGATCGATGGTTCCGGCCTCCGCTCTACTCGTCGACCCTCGTGATCGCCGCGCCGAGGCCCCTGAGTCGCTCGTCGATCCGCTCGTACCCGCGCTCGATCTGGCGAATGTTGTGAATCTCGCTTCTTCCCTCGGCGCCCAGGGCCGCGATCAGCAGCGCCATTCCTGCCCGGATGTCCGGGCTCTCGACGATCCCTCCCTTCAGCGGACTCGGCCCCACCACCACCGCCCGATGGGGATCGCACAGGATGATGGAGGCGCCGAGGCCCACGAGCTTGTCAGTGAAGTACATCCGCGACTCGAACATCTTCTCGTGGATCAAGACCGTGCCGTGGCACTGCGTGGCGGCAACCAGCGCGATCGACGTCAGATCGGCGGGGAAGGCCGGCCACGGGCCGTCGTCCACTTTCGGGACCGCCCCGAACGCGTCCTGGCGGATGCGATGCTCGGCCGCCCCGTGAACGAAGAGATCATCTCCTCGGACCTCGCACTCGATCCCGAGCCTCCGGAACCCGATCAGCGTCGAGTCGAGGTGCTCCACCGGCGCGTCCTCGATCGTGATGTCGCTGCCGGTCACCGCCGCCAGGCCGATGAACGAGCCCGTCTCGATGTGGTCGGCTCCGATGCGGAACCGCGCTCCTCCGAGCGTGTCGACGCCTTCGATCCGGAGCCGGTGCGTGCCGATGCCGGTGATGCGCGCCCCCATCGCGTTCAGCAGGTGACAAAGGTCCTGGACGTGAGGCTCCGCGGCCGCGTTGCGGATCGTCGTGACTCCGCTCGCTCGGACGGCGGCCATGACGGCATTCTCCGTCCCCGTGACGGAGGGCTCGTCCAGGAAGAAGTCCGCGGCGAGGAGTCGATCGGTGCGGATCGAGAATCCGTCGTTGAGATCGACGCTGGCCCCGAGGGCTTCGAACGCCAGGAAGTGCGTGTCCATGCGGCGCCGGCCGATCACGTCTCCGCCAGGCGGCGGCAGCTCCACGTGGCCGAATCGGGCGAGGAGTGGGCCCGCGAGCAGCACGGAGGCGCGGATCCGCCTGGCGAGGTCCGGATCGATCGCTTCGGTCCTGACCCCCCTCGCGTCGATCGTCACCTCGTTGGAGGCGCTCCAGCGCACGTCGGCTCCGAGCGACTCGACGATCTGCAGGAACGTCTCCACGTCCCGGATGCGAGGCACGTTTTCGAGCGTGACGGGCTCGGTCGCCATGACGGTGGCGGCGAGGCACGGAAGCGCGGCGTTCTTGTTGCCGGCCGGGCGAATCCGGCCTTCGAGCCGTCGCCCGCCCTCGACCAGGAAGGTCCCCATGGAATCCGGGAATCGGGGTGAGAAGGGGGCGGACCGGAGGCGGAACTGAGCGTCCGCCGGCCCTGTCGCGGGAGCCGAAACATATCCACCTCTCCCCCGCGCTGCCAACCGAGCCACCGTGTCCTCCGTCCTTCGAATCCCGGGCATCCCCACGCCGAGCGCGGGGCCTCCGAGCGTACACGGGTGCACGATGCGTGCCGGGCAGACATGCTGTTAGAATTGGGCATGTTCATGACGCTCGCTCTTCCCGTGCCCCAGGGACTCGACGAGACAAGCGGCATCGTGCTGGCCTCCAACGTGGCGGAGGTCGTCATCGCCGCTGCCGTCCTCGTGATGACCCTCCTCGCCATCGTGCTCTTCGTGCGGGTCAACGCGATGCTTCGCGATCTGCGCCGAGCAGCCCACCAGAGCTTCGGGCCCGTCTCCGACCGCGCCCGCGCCATCTCGGACAACGTCGAGTTCATCTCGCAGGCGCTCCGGACGGACGTCGAGAGGCTCAACGAGTCCGTGCGGGCCCTGACGGAGCGGCTCCAGCTCGCATCCGAGCGCATGGAGGAGCGGGTCGAGGAGTTCAACGCGCTGATGGAGGTGGTGCAAGGGGAGGCGGAAGAGGTCTTCCTCGACACGGCCTCCACCGTTCGGGGAGTCCGCGAGGGTGCGCGAGCGATCTCCGGAAGCGCCCTGGGAGCGGGTGGGACCGGCAGCGAGCGAAGGGGCCCGGACGCGGAAGCTCCCGCCAGGCTCCGTCAGCGTTACGAAGGCTCGAGCGAGGAGAATGCAGGCGCCGTTGAGGAACCGTGAGCCGACGTCGCGAGCGTCCCGGCTCGCAGCTGCAGTCCTGACCGCACTCGCCTGGCTCCTCCTCGTACCCGGGGAAGCCGCGGCCTGGGGGCCCGCAACGCACGTGGCCCTCGGCGAGGCCGTGCTCGGATCGCTGTATCTGCTCCCCCCGGCGGTGCGCGCCATTCTGGAGCGGTACCCGCTGCACTTCCTGTACGGCTCGGTGGCGGCCGACATCTCCCTGGCCAAGAAGTACGTTCCCGCGGGGCGTCACTGCCACAACTGGGAGATCGGCGAGGAGATCCTCGCCTCCGCCGAGTCCGAGCGTCTCAAGTCGGTGGGGTACGGGTACCTCGCCCACCTCGCCGCCGACACGATCGCGCACAACATCTTCGTCCCCCGACAACTCCTGCTCACCAGCACGACCCAGGCCCTCGGCCACACGTACTGGGAGCACCGCATGGACATGCACGTGGGCGAGGGCTTTCTCGCGCTCGCGCGCCACGTCGTGGTCGATCACGATCACTCGGAGGCGGACGAGCTGTTCGACGACGTCTTGAGCCGGACGCTGTTCAGCTTCGACGTCAATCGTCGGATCTTCCGCGGCATGATCCGCTTCCAGGGGCACGAGCGGTGGCAGAGGGTCTTCGGACAGGTCCTCGCGGCCTCGCGCTTCGACCTGCCGGCCCCGATCGTCGATCGGTATTTCGAGCACGCCTACGAGAACATCATCGCCTATCTGAGGGATCGCGACTCCTCTCACCCGGCGCAGATGGACCCGGTCGGCGACCTCAACCTCAAGCTCGCCAAGAAGGTGCGGCGCCGGGCGATGTCCGATCACACCGCCGACCACCCGGAGGTCCTCTCCGAGATGGCCGATGCGTTCTTCGGGTTTCCCGAGGATCCGCTCGTCTTCTGGCCGCAGATTCAGGACCCGGAGTTCGCCTCCGGCATCAGCTCGGAGACGGCCGCGGGCCGAACGCTTCCCCCGCCACCGCGTCCGGAGTCCGACAGCGCCGAAGGCTGACGCCGGCCGGCCCGGGGCCCGAGACGCCTCCGCCCGGTCAGGACAGTCGGGCCCGGAGCAGCTCGTTCACCCGACGCGGATCGGCCTTGCCACCCGAACGGCGCATGACCTGGCCGACGAGGAAGCCCACGAGACGGTCTTCTCCCCCCCGAACACGCTCGGACTCCTCGGGATGGGCATCGACCACCTCGTCCACCCAGGTCACGAGCTGCTCGTCGTCCCGCACCTGCTCGAGCCCGCGTGCGGCGACGATCTCCGCGGCAGAGCCGTCTCCGTCGGCCATCGCTTCGAGGACCTGCTTGCCCACCCCCTCCGAGATCGTCCCTTCCGCGACCAGGTCCAGGAGCTCGGACAGGGCGGATGGTGAGACCCCCAGAGCATCGAGACGTACGCCCCGCGCGTTGAGAAGGGCCTGGACTGGACCCATGACCCAATTCGCGGCTCGCTTCGCATCGGACGACACGCGTGCGACCGTCTCGTAGTAGTCCGCAACCGCCGCGGACTGGGTCAGGACGCCCGCGTCGTAGTCGGAAAGGGTGTACTCTCGGCGGAACCGCGCCCGCCGTGCGCGGGGCAGCTCCGGCAGCGCCGCCCCCGTGGCCGCGATCAACCCGTCCGAGATCACGAGGGGAGGCAGATCGGGCTCCGGAAAGTACCGGTAGTCCGGGCTGTCCTCCTTCGAGCGCATCGTTCGGAGAGCGCCGGCATGATCGTCCCAGAGGAGTGTCTCGCCCCGAATCGTCCCGCCCGCTTCTCTCACCTCGACCTGACGTCGTATCTCGAGCTCGAGCGCCCGTTCGATCCCGGAGAAGGAGTTCACGTTCTTGATCTCGGTCTTGGTCCCCAGGCCCGTTTCACCCGCCTCCCTCACCGAGACGTTGGCGTCGGCCCGCAGGCTGCCCTCCTCCATGTTGCAGTCGCTCACGTCGACGTATTCGAGAATCTGCTTCAGGCAAGCGAGAAAGGCGCGGGCGTCCGATGGCCCGCGGAGGTCCGGCTCGGTCACGATCTCGACGAGCGGCGTGCCCGCGCGGTTGAGGTCTACTGCCGTAGCCCCCGGGATCCGGTCGTGCACGGACTTGCCCGCGTCTTCCTCCATGTGAATTCGACGGATGCGGACCGAAGACACGCCCGCCTCACCGTCGTATTCGACACGACCGTTCGTGGCGAGCGGCTCCTCGAACTGCGTGATCTGATACCCCTTGGGAAGATCCGGGTAGAAGTAGTTCTTCCGCGCCCAGACGCTCCGCGGGTGCACGTCACAATCCAGCGCGAGCGCCGTTCGCACCGCCAGCTCCACGGCCCTCGGATTCAGGGTCGGCAACGCCCCCGGCAGCCCGAGACACACCGGGCACACATGGGTGTTGGGCTGCGCGCCGAACAGGGCCCGGTCTCCGCAGAAGAGCTTTCGCTCGGTGCGCAGCTGCACGTGCACCTCGATCCCGATGACCGCCTCCCAGCTCACGACGCTCCCGCCTCCCGACGACGCTCGATCGCCGCGCCCACCGAGACCATGAGCGCTTCCTCCCACCAGGGTGCGAGGATCTGCCCACCGACGGGAAGGCCGTCCACGTCCCCGATCGGGACGGACATGCCCGGGATGCCGGCGAGGTTGGCAGGGACGGTGAACACGTCCGACAGGTACATGCGGACGGGGTCGTCCGTCTTCTCGCCGAGCCGGAACGCCGGCTCGGGCGTGGTCGGGGTGAAGAGCACGTCCACACCGGACGAGAACACCCGCTCGAAGTCCGACCTGATGCGGGTCCGGACGTTCTGCGCGGCCCCGTAGTACCGATCGAAGTAGCCCGCGGAGAGCACGTACGTGCCGAGCATGATGCGCCGCTTGACCTCCCGTCCGAGCCCGCGGGCCCGCGTGCGCTCATACATCTGCACGACGTCTTCCGCCTCGGCACGCAGGCCGTACCGCACCCCGTCGTAGCGCGCCAGATTGCTCGAAGCCTCGGCCGGCGCGAGCACGTAGAAGCAGGGAATCGCCAGGGAAGTGCTGGGCAGCGAGACGGAGCGAACCGATGCGCCCTCCGCCCGGAGCTGATCGAGCGCGGTGTCGATCCGGGCCCGGATCGCCGGGTCGAGCGACGGCGGGAGAAACTCCTCGGGCACGCCGACCACGAGGCCTTCGACGGAGCGGTGGGTCGCGCTCACGAGGTCCGGAACCTCCCGATCGATGGACGTCGCGTCGCGGGGGTCGTGTCCGGCAACCACCTGCAGGAGCTTCGCCGCGTCCTCCACGGTCGCTCCGAACGTTCCGACCTGATCCAGGGACGATGCGTACGCGACCAGCCCGTACCGGCTGACGCGACCGTACGTGGGCTTGATGCCCACCACGCCGCAGAGCGCCGCGGGCTGGCGGACGGACCCGCCCGTGTCGGAGCCCAGGGCCATACGCACGTATCCGGCGGCCACCGCGGCCGCGGAGCCCCCCGAGCTCCCACCGGGTACGCGCCCCCGGTCGCGAGGGTGCAGGGTCGGCCCGAACGCGGAGTTCTCGGTCGACGAGCCCATCCCGAACTCGTCCAGATTCGTCTTGCCCGCCACGATACCTCCGGCGCGCCGAACCCTACGCACGGCCGTGGCCTCGAACGGGGAGCGGTACCCCTCGAGGGCCCGGGAGCCGCAGGTCGTCGGAAGGTCGAGCGTGACCAGATTGTCCTTCACCGCCACGAGCTCGCCCTCCAGGGACGAGCCGTCCCGGCCCGCCGCGGGTGGGGCGGACGGCCGCACGTCTTCGGCCAGGCACAGGAACGCGTTGAGCCCTTCGGGCCCTTGCTCCGCGGCCCGGATCTCCGCGATGTCTCCGGTCGGTCCCGCCCCCGTGCTCACGGCCCTGCCGGCCCTTCGGGCGTCACTCCGTGGGGAGGCGGGACGACCAGGAATCCCTCCTCGACCCGCGGTGCGAAGTCCGACACCGCCGACGCGAGCCGGTCGGGATGCTCCGCCTCCGGAGCCCGGACGCCCCGAAGTGGTGCTGCCCCGCCGCCCTCGCCCGTGTCCGGGGCGCCCGGCGCGGCGCCTCCCGCTCCCGCCTCCGGCGCTCCCGTGGTCTCTGTCGCCTCCTGGAGGCGGTCGACATGCTCGAGAATCCGGTTCATCTCGTGCGTCAGGCGCTCGGCCTCGTCCGTCTCGAGGCGGAGACGCGCGAGGGCGGCGATGCGCCCGACCTCCGCCCGGTCGACGCTCACGGCCAGTCCTTCTCGAGGTTCGCGTAGCGCAACAGGAGCTTCTTTCGACCGGATTCGTCGAAATCGACCGTCACCTTGAGGTCTCGCCCGAAGCCGGAGATCTCCACCACCGAGCCGGACCCGAACGTCTCGTGCACCACCCGCTCGCCCTTCACGAACCGGGGCGTATCCTGGTTGAGCGCGTACTCCGGATCGGGATCCGGCTCGAACTCCCAGGAGGACGACTCGTGCGCTCGACGGCGACGGCTCCGCTGCGGCACCGAATCGGCGGCGATCTTCAGACGCTTCGAGCGCCGCTCTTCGCGGAGCTCCTCCGGGATCGCATCGACGAACGAAGAGAGCGTGTTGAAGTTGAAATCACCGGCACGCCGCCGCTGACGGGCCCACGACAGCGAGAGCTTGTCCTCGGCGCGGGTGATCCCCACGTAGAAGAGTCGGCGCTCCTCCTCCAGCGTCTCCGGATCGTCGTAGGCACGGCCGAGCGGGAAGAGTCCTTCCTCCATCCCCGCGATGAACACCACCGGGAACTCGAGCCCCTTGGCGTTGTGCAACGTCATGAGGGTGACCGTGTCGGCGTCCGGGTCGAGTCGATCCACGTCGGCGACCAGGGCCACCTGCTGGAGAAAGAGGTCCAGCTCGGTGAACGAGTCGACGTCCTCCTCGGCCACGCTCTGAACGAGCGCAGCGTCGAAGTCCACCGCGCCGGCGATGAGCTCGGCCACGTTCCGGGCCCGGTCCTCTCCTTCGGGGCCTTCCTCGTACAGGTGCCGGGCCAGGTCGAGCTCCTCGACGAGCTCCTCGAGGAGCTCTCCGACCGATGCCTGGGTCGCGCGGACGCTGAAGCGCTGGATGAGATCCGCGAATCGCGTCAGGCCTCGAGCGCTCGCCGCCCGAAGCGAGGGAATCTCGTCCGCCCTCTGCGCCGCCTCGAGCAGGGAGATGCCCTGCTCCGCCGCGAAGCGGGCCACGTGCTCCTGAGAGGTCAGACCGACGCCACGGCGCGGGTAGTTGACGACGCGCGCGAAGGCGACCGAATCACGCGGGTTGGAGATGAGCCGCAGGTAGGCCAGGACGTCCTGGATCTCACGCCGCTCGTAGAAGCGCACGCTGCCCACCACCTGGTAGGGGATCCCCTCGCGCCGGAACGCGTCCTCCAGCGCGCGAGCCTGGGCGTTGGTGCGATACAGGACCGCTACGGAGGCGTAGGGAAGCCCGGGTGTCTCACGGGTCCGCGTCTCGATCTCCTCGACGATCCAGCGCGCCTCGTCGTTCTCGTCGAAGGTCTCCACCAGCGTGATCCGCTCGCCGCCTTCCCGCTCGGTTCGCAGCGTCTTTCCCTTGCGGTTCACGTTTTCCGAGATGACCACGTTGGCCGCGTCGAGGATGCGCTGCGTGGACCGATAGTTCCGCTCGAGCCGCACCGTGCGCGCCGCGGGGAAGGCCTTCTCGAAGTCCAGGATGTTCCGGATGTCGGCACCGCGCCAGCCGTAGATCGACTGATCGTCGTCACCCACGACCATCAGGTTCTCGTGACCGCTCGCCAGCAGCTCGACGAACCGGAACTGGGCGCGGTTCGTGTCCTGATACTCGTCCACGAGCACGAAGGCGAACCGCTCACGGTACCGCTCGAGCAGGTCGGGATTGCTCTCGAAGAGCTCGACCGGCTTCATGAGGAGATCGTCGAAGTCGAACGCGTTCTGGTGGGCGAGCGACTTCTGGTACTCGGGGTAGACTCGTGCCACGTTCCGTACGAACAGGTCGAAGGAGCCCTCGTTCTCGCGCGAGAAGGCTTCAGCATCCACGAGCTGGTTCTTGGCCGCGCTGATCTCGTGGCGGATCGCCTTGGGGCTCCACCGCTTCGTATCGAGCCCGACGGACTCCTGCACCGACTTCGTGTGCCGCAGCGACTGCTCCGCGTCGAAGATCGAGAAGGTCCGGTCCCAGCCGAGCCGATCGGCGTGCCGACGGAGGAGGCGCGCTCCGACGGCGTGGAACGTCCCGACCCACATGCCTGCCGGCTCCGATCCGAGCAGACGCGCGATGCGGTCCCGCATCTCGCCCGCGGCCTTGTTCGTGAACGTGACGGCCAGAATGCGATCCGGAGGTACCCCATGCTCGTGAATCAGCTGGCAGACCCGTGCCGTGAGCACCCGGGTCTTGCCGGACCCCGCCCCCGCCAGCACCAGGATCGGCCCCTCGAAGTGTTCCGTCGCTTCGAGCTGCTCGGGATTCAGCCCACTGAGGTGGGGCGCCATGGCGGTTTCGGGCATCGGTAGAGGCGTGTCGTGTTCGAGTCGTGCCGGGTAGCTCAGGATTCGGCTGCGGGCAGCCGGATCTGGAATGTGGTGCCTTCGACGGATTCGAGAAGCTCGATCCTCCCCTTGTGGACCCCCTCCACGATCCGTCGGGACAGGGCGAGGCCGACGCCCCACCCTCCCGCCTTGGACGAGACTCCGGGCTCGAAAATCTTGTCGCGGATCTCCGGGTCCACACCGGGCCCCGTATCCCGGATGCGCAGGCTGACCCAGTCCCCACCGATGTCTCTCGCGTAGATGGTGATCTTGCCTCCACGTCCCGCGAGGGCGTCGAGGGCGTTCTTCACCACGTTCTCGAGGGCCCACAGCAACAGCACCTCGTTGCCTTTAACGCGCGGAAGCCCCTGCGGAATGTCCACGATCAGCTCCACACCCTTGCGCGCCAGCCGTGGAATCCGGGCTGCGAGGTAGGCCTCGAGGTCCTGCACCACGTGACGCACGGAGAGCGGCTCGAGCTCCGGCTCGCGCCCGATGAGCTCGAAGCGGTGGCTCACCCGCTCGAGACGCTCCAGATCCTCTCCGATCGAGACCGCGATGTCCAGGTCGTCGAGGTCACCCGGCCGCTCACCCTCCGGCAGCCGGAGCACCTCGAGCCACCCGGCGAGGGAGGAGAGCGGGGTGCCCAGCTGATGGGCCAGCTCCCGAGCCATCGCCGTCCAGGCCTTCTCGCTCTCGGCCCTCCGCTGGTATCGGATGACGAGGAAGCCGATGAGCACGGTGAGGAGGAGCCCGGTCGCCTGGAGGTACGGAACCGAGCGAAGGCTTCGTGCCTCCGGCGAGTCTCCGAAGTGGATGTGCTGCACGCCCAGGGGATCGCCGATGGGCTCGTGCTCCTCGTCCAGCCGACGGACGTAGCTCCGGATCCGCTCCTGTCCTTCCGGGGTCTGGTCATCGACCGAGAACGGGAGGTTCACGTGGCTCAGCACGGTGTCTCCGGGCCCCATCACGACCAGCGGGACGCCGGACTCCGTCACGATTCTCTGGAGCTCGACGAGCGCCTGCGTCTCCCGGGCCGGATCCTGCGAGACGAGCCCTTCCTGGACCTCGGTGTAGATCCGCGACAGGAGCTCGGAGTTCTCCTGGACCCGCCGGAAGATCTGCTGGGTGTACAGGAGGTACCACCCCAGCAGCATCACGAAGAGCGTCGCGAGCGCGACGGGCCACTTGATGCGATTCATCGGCTGTGGAGATCAGGACGCGGTGAGGCGCTCGATCCCAACGTAGGGGTGGAGAACCTCCGGAAGCGACACGCTGCCGTCCTCTCCCTGATACGTCTCGAGAAGCGCGGCCATGACCCGCGGCAGCGCCAGGGCCGAACCGTTGAGGGTGTGAACGAACTCGGGCTTCTCCGACTGGCCTCTGCGGAACCGGATGTTCGCTCGCCGCGCCTGGTAGTCCGTGAACGTCGTGCAGCTGGACACCTCCAGCCAGGACTGCACCCCGGGGGCCCATACCTCGAGGTCGTAGGTCATGGCCCCGCTCTGACCGAGATCGCCGCAGGCGAGCAGTACCCTTCGGTAGTGGAGCCCCAGACGCTCGAGCAGGGTCTCGGCTTCGCGGGTGAGCTCCTCGAGGGCCTCCTCGCTACGCTCCGGAGTCTCGTACCGTACCAGCTCGACCTTGTCGAACTGGTGGACGCGGAGCAGTCCGCGCGTGTCCTTCCCCGCTGCACCGGCCTCACGCCGGAAGCAGGGTGAGTACGCCGTGTACCGCATCGGGAGGTCGTCCACCGAAAGGAGCTCGTCCCGATGGAGGTTGGTGACGGGCACTTCGGCCGTCGGTACGAGCCACAGGTCGTCCCGTTCCGAGAAGTAGGACTCCTCGGAGAACTTGGGAAGCTGCCCGGTGCCGATCATCGACTCCGGATTCACCAGATACGGCACGCGCATCTCCGTGTACCCGTGCTCGGACGTGTGCACGTCGAGGAAGTAGTTGATGAGCCCCCGCTGGAGGCGGGCTCCGGCTCCCCGCAACACCGGAAAGGCCGAGCCGGCGATCTTGGCCCCGCGAGGGAGGTCCAGGACCGACAGGGCGTCGCCCAGCTCCCAGTGAGGTCGCGGCTCGAACGCGAACGCACGGGGCTCGCCCCACGTCGACAGCGTGCGATTCTCCTCCTCTCCGCCCGGCGGAACCGCGTCGAGCGGCGTGTTGGGGATCAGGAGGAGCGTGCGCCGGATCTCCTCCTCCGCCGTCCGGATCACCTCGTCGAGCTCCGCGATCCGAAGGCCGAGGTCACGCGTCCGCGTGATCATCTCCTCCGCATCTTCACCGGCCCGCTTCAGCTCGCCGATCTGCTTGGAGGCCGTGTTGCGCTCCGCCTTCAGCTCGTTGACCGAGGTGAGGGCCTCGCGACGACGCGTGTCCAGCTCGAGCACGCGGTCGATCTCCCCGGAAAGGGAGGGGTCACGCTTCGCGAGCGCGGCCTTCACGTCGTCGGACTCTGCGCGCAACCGGCGAATGTCCAGCATGGAGTCGGGAACCTCGGAAAAAGTCTCGGTGCGGTCGTCGCGCGGCGCCGTGCGCGGCCGATCAGTCGGGCGGAACCAGGTCCTGGCTGTTGCAGACCGGATTCGTCACGAACTCGAAGCGCAGCGTCCCCCCGTCGGGATCGATCTCCACGGGAGCCAGCTTGGCGTAGTAGACGCAGCTCGAGCCGAACGAGCCCGAGGATCGGTTCGTCTTGACGACGTAGACGTTGCCCATGTCCACGGGAACGGGCTCGTCGGCGACGTACACCAGCGTGTCGCTCGGCGCTCGCCTCACGTCCTCCAGCTCGAGACCCTCCAACGTCGTGATGCGCGCGGCTCCGACGACACCCAGAGCGCCCGGCGGAAGCAGGACGATCCGGCCGTCCCTCGTGTCGACTGCGGCGTCCCAGCTACCCGTCGCGCCGGCGGTCTCGACGCGGACGGGCGTCCTCTGGAGAAAGGCGAAGGCCGAGACGAGGTTCAGCTCGGGCCGCGCGAGTGAGTAGAGAAGGACCGTGTCCGGCGTGGGATCCCAGTCGAACGCGAAGGGGTCATCGTCACAGGCCACCAGCCCGACCGAAAGGGCGGCGACCAGAGCGGTGACCCGGGGCCAGGCGGAGTGGAGCGACGTCTTGAGCATGGGGACCGTACGGGCCTCAATCAGGAGCCGAGACAAGGTCGAAAGGTCACGGAGGCGACCGGACCGGTCAACCCCGAAAACCCTGTTGTTGCTTGACTTTACCCCACCTGACGGGTAGGTTCCCGACCGACCCCGGCGCCCGCCGTGGCCGCTTCGCACATGGCCCTCACGACCGAGGTGATGCGGTGCCAGAGGTTCCGACGACCCCAGGAAGCCGGCGGATCCTGGTGGTCGACGACGAGCCCCACATCCGGCGTGTCCTGAGCGCGGTTCTGGGGAGCCGCGGCTACGAAGTCCTGATGGCCTCGGACGGCACCGAGGGCCTCGACGGGTTCGCATCGGAGGACGTCGACCTGGTCATCCTCGACCTCATGATGCCGGGGGCCAGCGGGCTCGAGATCCTCTCGAAGATCCGCACGGACGCGCGTCGCGCCGACACCCCGGTGATCATCCTCACTGCCAAAGGTCAGGATACGGATCGGGACGCGGCCCTCGCGGGCGGCGCCAACGACTTCCTGACGAAGCCCTTCAGTCCCAAGAAGCTCCTTGCCCGAATCGAAGAGATCCTCGGGAGCGATTGACCCCCGCACCTGGGTGACGGTCCTCGCGGGAGGCATCGGCTCCCGCTTCTGGCCCGCCAGCACCCCGGAGCGTCCGAAGCAGCTGCTTCCTCTCGCGAGCGACCGCCCGCTCATCCTCGACACGATCGATCGGGCTCGTGCCCTGGTTCCCGACGATCGCATCCGGATCCTCGCAGGCCACCATCTGGTGGGACCGTTCCGTTCGGTGCTCGGCCCGGGGTCCGAGTCGATGTTCTGGGTGGAGCCGAAGGCACGCGGCACGGCGCCCGTCCTCGCATGGGCAGCATGGAAGCTCGCCCGCATCGATCCCGACGCGGTCATGGTGTCGCTTCACGCCGACCACCTCATCCAGCCTCTGGAGCGGTTCGTCGAGACCGTATCGACCGCCGTTCGGATCGCGGCGCGGGATGACCTGCTGCTCTGCATCGGCGTCGCCCCCGACCGGGTCGAGCCCGGCTACGGACACATCGAGCCCGGCGATGCCCTCGTCCCCGGCGGACCCGCCGAGGCCTTCCGCGTGGCCCGGTTCCACGAGAAGCCGGACCCCGCCACGGCCCGCAGGTACGTCGACGAGGGATTCCTCTGGAACACGGGAATCTTCGTCTGGAAGGCCGGCGTGCTCCTCGAGGAGCTCCGCAGCCACACCCCGGAGATCGCGGAGTGCCTGCCTCTTCTCGAGACCAGCGACGACGCCTTCTTCGACGCCGCTCCGGTGACGGTCATCGACCGTGCCGTGATGGAGCGGAGCCGGAAGGTGGGCACGGTGCGGGCCCTGTTCCGATGGGACGACGTGGGAAGCTGGCAGGCGCTCGGACGCACGCGCCCCACGGATTCCCAGGGCAACGTCCTGATCGGAAACGGAAGGGTCGTCGACGGATCGCGCTGTATCGTGTACGCTGAGGGGAGCAGCTCGGTGGTGATCCTCGGTGCCGACGACCTCATCGTCGTTCAGTCCGGGGACACCACCATGGTGCTTCCCCGAGACCGGGCTCCCGAGATGAAGGAGCTCCTGGGCCGAACCGATGGGGTGTGACATGCCCACAATGCGCTTCTACCTGTTCGACGACCGACGCGCCCGCCGAGGGAGACGCGCGTGCGGCCTGGATCCGCGAGCGGATCGGGGAGGTGGTCGAAGGAACCCAGAAGGTGCACGAGAACGCAATCGACCTCCTGATCAGAAACGACAGGGAGGGCGACTGCA
>Ga0209536_100001673_pt1 | contig 36360 bp, 21 predicted proteins | sample DeeMarSeWOR28_12_FD_187461 | JGI IMG/M metagenome (GOLD analysis project Ga0209536, IMG submission 187461) | Marine sediment microbial communities from White Oak River estuary, North Carolina - WOR-2-8_12 (SPAdes) (version 2) | ecosystem: Environmental > Aquatic > Marine > Intertidal zone >...
GCGTACTATCGATCGATGCTCGAGAAGATCGGTGCGGCAGGCGTCGATCTCGACAAACCGTTTCACGCGCTCGATGCGAAGCAGCGAAAAACGGCGCTCGAAGGGGGCCACGGCTTCGAGGGGATCCTTGGCGGGCTCGAACGGAGGGCGACCGAGTACGCGCGACGCAAGATCGCGGAGGGAGCCGACGAGGAGCGGGTGCTCGATTTTCTGGATCAAGAGCTCGGGCAGTTTGCCACCATGGAGCGCTGCGCGACGTGCAGCGGATCGAGGCTGAACGAAAACGCGCGCTCGGTGCGCGTCGCGGGGCTCGCCATCAGCGACGTGAGTGCGATGGATGCGCGCGCACTTCGTGATTGGGTCCGCGATCTCGACCTCTCCGATGCGGTCGGCAGGGCCGTCAAGCCACTCACTCGTTCCATCGACGATCGTCTGGCGTTTCTCGACGAAGTCGGGCTCGGCTATCTCAGTCTCGACCGAGGCTCTGCGACCCTGTCCGCGGGTGAAGCGCAACGGGTTCACCTGGCGACACAGCTAGGCGCGCGGCTCTCCGGCGTCCTGTATGTCCTCGACGAGCCCACCGCGGGTCTGCATCCTACCGATGCCGGGCGTTTGATCGAGACGCTCGCCGGGCTTCGCGATGATGGGAACACCGTCGTGGTCGTCGAGCACGACGAGCAGGTCATGCGTGCGTCCGACCATCTGGTCGAGCTCGGTCCGGGTGCGGGCGAGCACGGAGGCGAGTTGATTGCGGTGGGTAGCGTCGACGCAGTGTCGAGCAACGAAGCCTCCCTGACGGGCGCGTTTCTCTCCGGTCGCCGTCGCATGCCGCTGTCGGGTCGGCGTCCGACCCGGAGCGCCGGATCGATCGGGCTTCAGGTGAAGGAGCTCCACAACTTGAGAGACTTGCGTGTCGAGCTCCCGATGCGGTCACTTTGCTGCATCACGGGAGTGAGCGGGAGCGGCAAGAGCACCCTGATTGTCGACGCGTTGCTTCCGGCCATACGCCACGCGCTCGGGCTCGTAGCAGACGTGCCGCCTGGGGTGACACTCGAAGGCGGCCAGGGGTTGTCGCGGGTGTCATTCGTCGATGCGACGCCGATCGGACGAAGCGCACGCTCCAATCCGGCCACTTATCTCGGTGTGCTCGGCCCGCTTCGGGAGCTGTTCGCAGGCTTGCCGGAAGCGCGCGCGCGGGGCTACCGCCCGGGTCGCTTCAGCTTCAACGTCAAGGGTGGCCGGTGCGAGGCTTGCAAAGGCGAGGGCGTTCAGCGAATCACGATGCAACTGCTGCCCGACGCGGAGGTCGTCTGCGAGGTGTGCCGCGGAAGCCGGTACAACGACGAAACGTTGCAGGTGAGGTATCGGGGCCTCCATATCGCCGAGGTCTTGGAGCTTTCGGTCGACGAGGCGCACGCCCTGTTCGAGGCAGTGCCGGCAATTCGCTCACGCCTCGAGGCGCTTCGGCGTGTCGGCCTCGGCTATCTCAGTCTCGGTCGTCGTTCGACGACTCTGAGCACCGGTGAGGCGCAGCGAGTGAAGCTCGCCCGTGACTTGGCCCAACCCGCCCGCACGCCGACCCTGTACATCTTCGATGAGCCAACGCGGGGCTTACACTTCGTCGACGTGGAGCAACTCATTGGAATCCTGCACCAGCTGGTGAACGACGGCCACAGCGTGATTGCGGTCGAGCATGACATGGACGTCGTTCGAAACGCCGATTGGGTCGTGGACCTCGGCCCGGGAGCCGGACCAAAGGGGGGAAGGGTGATTGCGGCTGGGACGCCAGAAGAGCTCAAGCTGAGCGGCTCGGCAACGGGCAAGGTTCTCTAGCAGCGTCAGCGTCCGTGTCAGCGCGAGCGTCCGCGCGAGCGTCCGCGCCAGCGTCAGCGTCAGCGCCAGCGTCAGCGCCAGCGTCCGCGCGCTACTTCGCGAGGAGGTCCCGGATCTCTTCCAGTAGGACCTCTTGCTTCGGTGGCGCCGGCGGTGCGGCTTCCTCGGCTTTCTCTTCCTTGCGGCGGAGCGAGTTCATCCATTTGATCATCATGAAGATCACGAATGCGATGACGACGAAGTCGAAAACCGTCATGGCGAAGGCGCCGTACTTCAGCACGGCTGCGCCGGCCTCCTCGGCGGCAGCCAACGATTCGAAGCTGCCTTCGCCCAGCAGGATGTACTTCTGGCTGATGTCGAAGCCGCCCGTGAAAAGGCCAATCAACGGCATGAGCACGTCCTTGACCAACGACGCGATGATCTTTCCGAAAGCCGCACCGATGATGATGCCGACCGCCATGTCCATCACGTTGCCCTTGAGCGCGAATTCCTTGAATTCCTTTAGCATCACTACTCCTTGGTCGCTGTCTGGGCGCTCTCTTCGGCCTGGTTACCCACCTGCCGGCCAGGTACACCCCTCATCCACTCGCGTTGAGCGAGCGGCTGAACGCATCTCCTACGGTTACGCAGGCCTCACGCAGCTCCAGATCGCCGCCCACCAAGATCGCCAAAGGGTTGACCTCGACAGCCTCGATCTCGTCCCGCCATTGGTGTACGAATGCTGCCAGGCGCATCAACACGTCCCCTATCGTGCTCACCGCGGCGCTACGCTCTTGGGGGGTACCACCGAGAAGGAGCGAGCTGCCTCGCAAGCGAAGCAAGACTCGCTCGAGGGCCCTGGCCGTTGCTGGAAGAACGGTCCGGGTCGAGTCAGCGGAGGCGCGGCCGTGCGGATCGGCAAATCCGATCTCGGTCAGCACGGGGCCTGCGGCAAGCGGCTCCATCCGGATGCGCAACAGCGTGCGCGCCGTGGTCGAGGCGCTGACCGTGACGCCAAGCAATCTCGCGTTCCTCGAGCGGGACTTCGCAACTGCCATGATCTGCCGAAACGCGTCGCGTGCCTGGCCGCCCGAGTAGACCTCCGCCGCGAGGTCTGGGTGGTCCCATAGCCGCAGATCGGGTGACGCTAGAGCGACACGTACGGGAAAGCCGATGCGCGACGACTCCGATGCGGCGCGAGAGGGGGTTGCGCAGAGCTCCTCGAGCGGGAGTGGGACGTCGTATTGCCGCAGGGCCGCCTTGCTAGCCGGGTCTGACAGTGCCCGCGCCGGACCGAGGATCACGTCCATCACGGCTTCCGACTCGACGCCTTGAACCACCGGGACTTTGGGCCGCGACGCGTCGCGGCAAGCACGCATCGCGTGAAGGGCGGCCGCGACGTCCCGTGGGGTGCCCACCCTCATCGGCTCGGATTCGCCGCTCTCGTGCCCGATGAGACCGTCGTCGACGCGAACGAATCGTCCATCGCTCCTGTGGCTGACGCTCTCGCCGAGGCGCAGCCGATCCACGGCGGGAAGCTCCGACGTGGTAGCGGCCCAAGGACGCTCGGTGCCGACGCTGAGGAGTGCCGCGACCGCGAGCAGGGGTCCGGTCTCGTGGACCGCAGCGAGACCCAGGTCGTGGAAAAGGTCTAGCGGTTGGGGTCCGATGAGCGCGAGCGGGACCCGCCGGCTCGCGGCGATGCCTGCGTCGGCGAGCTGCACTGCGATATCCGGTGGAAGCGGCTGACCGACGGCCAGAGCGACTTGGGCGCCGTCCTTTAGCGCAGCGATCGCAGGAGTCCAAGGATCGTCGTGCACCTCGGGCTCGACCGGTAGACCGATACGTCCCGCGTCGCGCGCCAGATCGACCGCCAGCTCGGGGCAGTCGCAGAAGATGCTCCAGGCTTTTCGCATCGCCGTGGGGCAAGCATACTCGCCCGAACGCCTCCCGCCCACTTACCCGGCCACGGGCTCTTCGCCGAATTGCCCTGTGTGCTCCTAGGCGTCGATCGAAAACGTCGGATCCGTTCGAAGTTTCGGGGGACGCGAGCTTGACGCCTCGAAGGGCCCGGTGATAATCCGGGCTCGACTGGTGTAACGCCGCTTATCGACAAGGGGAATCATCGGTCGGTGGGGGTCGTTCTGAGGAGAGTCGCGACATGCGTCTGAAGCTGATTGCGGGCAATCTCGTCATCGTCTTGCTCGTGGGGTTGGGCTCGTATTTCGTGGTCCGAACGCAGCTCCACGCGGAGCTCGTCCGCGAGCTAAAAGACGGTATCGGGGACGATTCCGAGCTCTTCGGACGCTCTTGGCGTGCCGACGGGGCGCGCTTGGCGGAGCGGGTGGCCAAGCGGGCGTCGAGCAACTCGGTGCAGACGGTCTTCACCGCGTCCGGTGAATCGAACCGTCGCCGGCGTGCCTACGACGCCGCCCAGGGCGTCTCGAAGTGGTTCGGCGACCCTGCCCGGGGACGTAGCGAGCGGCCGCACATTGTTGCCGTGATCGACGAGACGGGGCGCGTGATCGCGCGTGACACCGATCCGAACCGAATGGTTGGAGAGCCGTTACTCGGTCAAGTCCCGGTGCTCCGCGCCCTCTTCAAGCGTGGCGGCTCCCGCTACGGGGTCTGGTTGCACGACGACAAGCTGCTTCAGATCGGCGTAGCGGCAGTCCGTAGCGAAGACGGCGGGATCGTGGGCGCGCTCTTGGTTGGCTACGACCTTTCGAACGGCTATGCGAAACAGGAGGCTCGGCTCACCGGGCACGACCTCCTGTTCATCACGCCCGAGGGGGTGTACAGCACATCGACTGCGGTCGACGTTCGCGATGCGCTCGAGAAGGCCCTCTACAGCCCTCCACTCGATGCCCAAACGATGGCGGCCTTGCAGGGCAAACCGACGCTGCCTTGGAGCGCGGAGCTTCGCGGAGATCGGTATGTCGGCGTGACGGCCGCCTTGCCGTTGGCGCGCGGCGTCCAGGCCGGCTACGTGATGCTCGCGCATCAGGACAAGCACACCGAGCTCGCATCCCTCGCGAACATGATTCTTTGGCTCACGTTGCTCGGGCTTCTGGGTGTCGCGATCTACGGCTACATCGTCGCGAACAACATCATGGAGCCCATCGAGCAGATGGAGGACGACTTGTTGGCGGTCATCAACGGGCGTGGGGACGTCCGACTCGAAGTGGAAACGCCCGAGCTCGGGGGCCTCTCGTATCGTATCAACCAGCTCATCAATCTGTTCACGGGTGTCGCCGAAGAAGATGAAGAGGGACGGGCCGTGACCAGCAGCGGCGGTTGGGAGGCGGTGAGCATCACCGGGCCCACGGCCAGCACCCGCGCAAGTGTCCCAGGTTCGGACGAGGCCCACGACCCCGAGGCGCAAGCGCTCGCTGCCATCCCCGAGGCCCAATACTACGCGCAGCTCTACGCCGACTACGTGGCGGCCAAACGAGGCATTGGCGAGGATGTCTCCAACGTCCCCGAGGCGCGCTTCATCGAGCGCATCCGCGGGAACGCAGATCACCTCGTCAGGAAGCACGGCGCCAAGATGGTGCGCTTTCGCGTGGAGACCATTGGCGGACAGGTCAATCTGAAGCCCGTGGTCATTCATTGATCCTCCCGTTGCGCGCCGCGCCGGTTCGGCTTAGGGGTTGACCCGTCATGGGAATTTTCGACGTATTCAAGGGCGGTGGTGGGCTGAAGAAGCACATCGATCGCGTCGGGAATAAGCGCGCGCAGAAGCATGAGCGTTGGGAGTCGATTCAAGCGCTCGCCGCGGACGGCTCTGACGAGGCGATTCGCGCGCTGCTGGTGCGGTTCACGATCCGCGTCGATCCGAGCATCACCGATGGCGAAGAGAAGAACGCTGCGTTTCACGGCATCGTTCAGCACGGGGCGGCCGCGCTCGAGCCGGTGCGTGACTTCCTCGAGTCCTCGGAGACACTGGCCTGGCCGCTCAAGATCCTGCGGGAGATCCAGTCGGAAGAAGAGGTGACTGCGATTCTACTCGAGCTCCTCGCGAAGATGCACACGGAATACGAGCGGGATCCGCAGAAGAAGATCGATCTCATCGCGAGCTTCGAGGAGCAGAAAGACGCACGAATCGTCGAAGCGGTGATTCGGTTCTTGGAAGACATGAACGAGACGGTCCGGTTCCATGCGGTCGGCGCCATCCTCAACCAAGATGATGCGGAGCAGGCGAAGGAGGCGCTGACCGAGGCGTTTCTCGCCGAGGAGAGTGTTCGCGTTCGCATGCGGATCCTCGACGGTTTCATCGACCGGGACTGGAGGCTCGCTGACGTCAAAGACGAGGCGACGAAGAAGATGCCGGCTGGATACACCCTTGGTAAAAAGGGCGAAGTCAGAAGAAGAACCTAGCCCCCCAAGACCTTCCCAGGTTCGATTCGCCGCAACCGGACGGTGCGGTGACCGATACATGGGTATGACGCTCCCTCGTTGTGTCCTTCCACGCCGAACGTACCTCATCACCCGTCGCTGCCTCGGTCGCCGTTTTCTCTTGCGCCCCGACGATGCCTTGAACAATGCGTTCGTCTATTGCCTTGCGCTGGCGGCCGAAAAGCATCGTGTTTCAGTCCATGCCTTCTGCGCGATGAGCAACCATTACCACTTGATCATTACCGACACCGACGGTGTACTTCCGGACTTCATGGCCTGGCTCAATAGGCAGCTCGCCATGTGTGTGAAACGACTCCGCCGCTGGGACGAGGTAGTCTGGGAGCCAAACGTTGCGTACAGCGCGGTCGCGCTCGAGGGGGTTTCGGAAGTGCTCGACAAGGCCGCATACGTAGTACTCAACCCCGTCAGCGCGGCGCTCGTCCGTTCGCCGGAACGTTGGCCCGGTGCTGTGAGCACGGTCGAGAGGCTACGCATCGGCCGCATGCGAGCGACGCGACCTTCTGTCTGGTTCGCCAACGACGCCCCCGAGAGCGTCAGTCTCGAGCTAAGCCCTCCGCCGTGTTTCGCCGGCCCCTTGGACTACTGCAAAGCGCTCGAGGGCCTTCTACAGAGGCGTGGAGCGCTGCTTCGTGCAGAGCTCCAGCGCAAGGGACGGAGTTTCTTGGGCCGTGTCCGGTTGCGTAAGACTGCGGTCGCTACCCGCCCGACAAAGAAGAAGGAACGGCTCGGACGTAACCCCGTCTTTTCGGCTTTGACGCGTAGTGCATGGCTTACCGCGGTCGAGCGCCTGCGGGCCTTCCGGCTGGCCTACCGTACAGCGTACCGCGCGTGGAGAAACGGGGACCGAAGTGTTGAGTTCCCGGCGGGCACTTGGTGGGTCGTCCGCTACGCCGGTGCGTCGGCCGTCACTTGACCACCTTCGATCTCGTCGAGTCCTGATTGTTGAGTCTCGCGGTCGCGAACGGTCACGTGCAGACCGCTATCGTGTGCTCAGGTGCTGTGACGTATGGGAACCGGCTGTTGAGCAAGGTCTGGGCGTCGCCACTAGTCGGTTATCACCGTTCGACGGGCAGCGCGACCGATGCACAACCCAGGATGGGCCGGGACTTCGGACAGAGCGCGGACCCAAACCTGGGAAGGAATAGGGGCTATGCCCGAACCTGGGAAGGCGAGAGGCGAGGCGCTTTAGCGGGTCGTCTTGATCTTCGGTGGCAGCGTGAAGATCACACCGACGGTGAACATGTTGTTGAACTGGCGCAGTCGGTCGTCGCTGTCGATTTGGCCGTCGCGATTGTTGTCGGTGCCACTCGTGTTGTACTTGAACGGGATGCCCCGCCAACGGAACGAGATGCCAACGAATTCCTTGAAAAACGCGCTGAAGGCCACGCCAAACGAGGGAGCGATCACCACGCGCTTAGAACGAGCGCTCTGGCTTCCCACGCAACCTGGGTCAATGCCGGTCTCTCCCTCGATGATGCAGTCGCTGATGCCAGCCTCCGCCGGCGGCTGAGCGGGCACACCCTCGACGTTCTTACGCTCCTCGACGCCGATGAACGCTGCGCCGACGAAGAAATCGAGGTCCGCGTCGACAAAGACCTTCTGGAACATCGCGAGCTTGCCGCGGAAGGGCACGAAATGTGCCTCGACCCCGGACCACCAGTCGAGTCGGCCGATCTGATCCGGGTAACCATCGTTCGTGGGCAGGTCCAAGCGATTGGCGTTGGTCACGCCGCCCTTGTCGCGGATCTCCTTCGTGAGATTCGTGTCGAGCTGACCGACCGAATAGCCGCCCCAACCGCCAATCCCGAACCAGTCGAGAAAGTGGAACCGGAGCTCGCCACCAACGATCAGCGAGCGTGAGTACTCGTCGCCGATCGTAAACGCGAAGAACGGCTCGACGTGCAAACGCATGTCACGCCATAGGCGTTGGTTCATGACAGCGGGGGCGCCAGCGAGCGGTCCACTGACCTGGACATCCTGGGCGCTCACGGTGTTGTCGCTCTGAAGCCCTTCGACCATGATGAGGCCGAACGCCAGAGTTGCCACCAGGCTGATTCGCAAAAGCGTCTTTCGTGCGCACATCGTCATTTCGGCAGCCTGTATTCAAACTTGATGGGCAGGAAAAGAGTGAAGCCGATTTGTATCGACGTGTTGGCCACGAAGGTCGAACCGGACTCAAGCCAGGTCGATGAATCCTCGGGCACAGCCGGGTCCACTCGTAGGTTCTCGAATTTGTCCGGCCACATGTAGGCGCGGAACTCCGCGAAGAACGTCAAGTAGCGCGTGAGAAAGATTCGAAGGCCGGCGCCGACATTGAAAGCGACGTTGTTCTGCCAGTCGAAGCTTCGCCGTTCAGGATCGAACACCGGAATCGGCTGCGTACGCATCAGACCCACGCCACCGATGAGATAAGCATCCCACTGGAAGATCTTCTTGCGGACCTTGAACTTGCCGTAGAACGGCACGTAGGTGAAATTCGCCCAGAGCCCGAACTGCCAGTCGTTGATGGGAACACCCAACCGGAACTGGTTCTGAATTCGGGGAACCAGGTCGGTGCCCCGTGACAACGGGTCGGTCCCCCAGTCGTACCAGATGAAGTTGACCCCCAACGCCAGCACGTTGGTGAACCAGTAGTTCATCGCGAAGCCCAAGCCGTACCGCTTGAGGTACGGATCGTTGAGCGTGAACGCCGCGGATGGCGCAAGCTCTACTCGCTTCAAACGAAGCGCATAGATCTGCTGAACCGCATAGATTTCCTCGGCGATCTCTTCGCGCTGAGGCTCAGGCTCGGCCGGACTATCGGAAGCAGTGTCGTCGCTGGCGGCGAGCTCTTCGATGAGATCGCCCTCGGACGTCTGCTTCTCTGCCGCCTTGGCTTCCTCCTCTTCGACCTCGTCGAGGGAGAACTCCATCTGGGCCTCGGCCGCCGGCGGCAGCGTCAACCAAAACGCCGCCATGAGTAGCGCAATCCCCCCGAAAACTCGCATCGGCCTCTGGCCTTCCCCCCTCGAGCGCCTCGGCCCCCACCTCGGCAACTCGCTGAAATCACGTAACAAGTGTCCGTTTCCAATCGGACAGCAAGACTATACCATGGCGGATATCCCACTACCAAATCGTGATGCGATTTTCGACGAAACCGGCATGGTCGCGCGGGGTTAGCCGGCGTTTGCGGCGTCGGCCGACGCTTCGAGCTCTTCGGGGGCTTCGAAGAGAGCCTCGAGGAACGATTCCGTGTCGAAAGCCTTCAAATCCTCGACACGTTCGCCGACCCCGATGAACTCCACCGGGACTTCGTGGCGGTCGACGATGCCCAGGATCACGCCGCCCTTGGCGGTGCCGTCGAGCTTGGTCAATACGATCCCACTCACCGGAAGAGCATCCTTGAAGAGCTGCGCTTGCTGAATCGCGTTTTGGCCGGTCGTCGCGTCGAGCACCAGCAACACGTGGTCCGCCGGTCGGCCGAGCGCCTTCTCGACCGTTCGGCCGAGCTTCTTGAGCTCGTCCATGAGCGGTACCTTGGTGTGAAGGCGTCCTGCCGTGTCCGCGATCACGATGTCGAGGTTGTCGTCTTTCGCTTTCTGAATCGCGTCGAAGATTACGGAGCCAGGGTCGGCGCGATCTTTGCCTTTGACGACTTCGCAGCCGACGCGTCGCCCCCAGACCTCGAGCTGCGTGACTGCCGCTGCGCGGAACGTGTCGCCCGCGGCGAGGAGCAGGCTCTTGTTCTGACGGTCGAATCGACTCGCGAGCTTTCCGATGGTCGTCGTCTTGCCCACGCCGTTGACACCCACGACGAGAATCACCGTCGGCGTATGGTTGAGCGCGAGCCCGGCGCCGCTCGACGCGAGGATCGTCCGCGACTCTTCCCGAATCGCTTCCCAGGCGTCGTCCGCCGAGCCGAGCTCGCCGCCGCTCATCTTGGCGCGCAGCGCTTCGAGGATTCGCTGAGTCGTGTGCACGCCGACGTCGGCCGTGATCAGCACCTCCTCTACCTCGTCGAGAATCGAGGCGTCGAGCTCGCGGCCCTTTCGGAATACGCCGGCGAGACGCGAAATCAGGTTGCCGCGGGTGGAGCGGAGCCCGCTCCGGAATGCGCCGAGGTCGGCCGGTGGCCGGGGCGGAGGGACCACCGTGGGCTCGGGAATGAGCGTCGGTAGAGGCTCGGGCGGGGCGCCGGGCACCAGGTCCTCGATCTGAATTGGCTGCGTCGGCTCCGCGGTGGCTTCGCGGGCTTCCGGAATCTCGATCTTCGGTCGCTCCTCTTCGAGCGCCTTGGGAGGCGCAGCTGGCGGCGCTTCGGGAAGTGCGCGCTTCTTCCGTGCGCGGACGAAGCCGATGACGATGCCGATCAGGACCAGCGCGGCGACCGCGGCGATGGCGCCGAGGACGGTTGGGTTGCTCAAATCTAGTGACTCCATTCGACCTCTGATGACCCCCCGATGGTCGTTGGGACGGTCGCACTATAGAGAGGCCGGCCCGGGGCAGTCAACGCGGCCGCACGAGCGAATCGTTTGCCGTCGTGGTTGCACAACTGTGATACTGCCAACCGGGGAAGGGCGGGAGCGTTTGAAGGGGCAGATCGGCCGATGGCATTGTTGGCGACTCGTGCTCGTCGGGGTGCTCCTCGCGTCGAGCACCGCCCATGCGAACGGCAGCGAGGACTATCTGCTTCGCTTGCTTCGAAGCTCGGACGCCTTCCGAGTGCGCGCTCAGGCGGCCCTGTCTCTCGGCCAGCTCGAGTCGACGACCCGTTCGGTGGCGGCTCTCGAGCGCGCGGTTCGCGACGCGCACCCTGCGGTGCGGGTTTCGGCGATCACCTCGCTTCGGCACTTGAAGTCCAAACAGTCGCTCGCGGTCGTCGAGCGCGCCACCGAGGATCGCAACAAGGCAGTGAGAAGGGCGGCAATCGAAGCGGTCGAGGTGCTGGAGGCCATTGGAGAGCGGCAGCGCGGCCCGGGGGCACCGAGGTATCTGGTTGCAGTAGGCATGCCGGGCGCCAAGGCGGAGCGAGTCTCGCGGCAGATGCTGTTCGACGCTCGCATCTTCCTGTCCGAGCAGCTGACCCAGCTCGAGGGCATCGAGCTGGCCCCGGACGATCTGAGCCCTGCCGACGTGAAGACGGAGATCGCGCAACGCAAGCTCAATGGGTTCCACCTCGAAAGCTCGGTGGTGACGCTCGAGCCCAAGGGCGCAGGCGTGCGGGCGGTCGTGTCGATCATCGTCCTGTCGAATCCGGGTCGGGACATGCGAGGCATGCTGCGCGGCGCCGCGACGGCCACGGGGCAATACAGCTCGGAAACCGCTGAGCAGGCTATTCAAGGTGCCTTCGTCGGCGCGCTTCGCCGTCTACCCACGGTGCTCGAAGCGGCGAAAGCCAGAGGAAGCCTTTGACCGGGGAAGAGCGATGAGCGTAGGAAGTGAGTGACGCGATGGGGGACAAGAAACAACGCAAGGTGCGGAACTACCTGCTCGATCGGCGGTTTCAGCTGAAGTACACGGGCATGGTGCTGCTCGTCACGGTCGCCGTCGCCGCTGTCCTCGGCTACGTCGCGTACGATTTCTCGAAGGGACAGACCGAGGCCTTCACCGCGCAGCTCGCCGCGCAGCCGGATCTGGACCCTGAAACGGCGGGCGATCTCGAGCGCTTCGCGAAGCAAGAGGACCGCAGGGTGCGCAATGCCATCATCGCGGGCGTCGTGCTGATGGCCCTGGCGCTCGGCATGACCGGCATCGTCGTCACCCATCGCGTGGTGGGCCCGGCGTACCGCATGCGCCGCTTGTTCGAGCACGTCGGCGAAGGCCACCTCCAAGTCACCACGGGCATTCGCAAAGGCGACGAGCTACAAGAGCTCTACCACTCGTTTGCGGAAATGGTCGAGTCGCTGCGAGAGCAGCGCGCCGAAGACATCGAGCGCCTGGAGGACACCGTCGCGAAGCTGGAAGCTGCAGGGGTCGAGTCGGCCTACACCGCCGAGCTTCGCGCCCTGCTCGATAGAATTCGTAAGAGCGTGGACTGACTGCCGAGTGGCGCTCGGATGGAGGTGACCCGACGCCTCAGTCGCGAGGCCGTAGGGCCGCTCGGCGGCTACTTCGCGAGGATGATGGAGGCCAGGTCGGCAAGGACTACGAGGACGGGCGCACGCGCCTGAGACAAGTCCTCGAGTTGGCGTCAACCGAGGTCGCGTCCTGACGAAATCGATGCGCGCTCAGCTGAAAATGTGCTTCAACCTGCGGTGCCGCCACTTGAAGAGGATCGGGACGCTGAGGCCGAACATCATGCCTGCGCCAGCAAAACGGCCGCGCCATGTGAGCCGATCGGTCACGCGAGTCCCTCCGGCCACCGGCTCCAAGAGCCGTTCGTGCTCCCAGACGCGCTGCGTCGCCATTGGGGAACGCTCCAAAAAGCGGCTTCCGGGTTGGAGCTCGATCAAGGTGAGGTCGCTTCGGTCGATCGGCAGGATTCCAAACAGAAGAAGTCGGCTTCGGAAGAGTCTCTCCCCTGGGACGAAGGGCTCTCGGACGAGGGAGTCGGCGCCTCCGGGATAGGTCATGCGGAGCAGAGGCCAGAGCTCGCGGCTCACGCCTTTCATGGAGCTCGCGTGTGCCCACACCGATTCCACGTCCGCCGGCACGATGCTGCTGATTTGGAACTCGCTGCGCACGCGGCATGATCCTGCGTCGGTGCCAGCGTCAGCGCCAGCGCCAGCGACAGTGTCGGCCTCAGCGAGAGTGTCAGCGCCAACGACAGCGTAAGATGGTCACGCATGGCGCAGTGGGAACGACACGTTCTCGTAGTACTCGATTCTCGGCTCGCCTCGTGGCTCGTCGAACACGACGGCCGCTGCATCGATCCGCGCACGAACATGGCCGAGCTTCTGTCGACGTAGCCAGATTGCGGTTGCGCGCCGCACGCGCTCGAGCTTCTTGCGGTCGATGGTGACCGCGGGGTGCACCGGGCTCGCGGACGCGCGCGAGCGCACCTCACACACCACGACCAGCGCGCCGCGCTGTGCGATCACATCGAGCTCCAAGCGGCCGACGCGCACGTTGCGCCCGTGGATCGAGAAGCCGCGGTCCTCCAGGAGCGACGCGACGAGGGCTTCGCCGCGGCGAGCGAGGTCACTCCGATGCCGGCTCGAGCTCTTCGCGCACGCAGTAGCTTCCACGCAAGCCGTCGCCGCCGGTTTCGAGGACCTCTTCGCAGGTGAAGCCGCCCGGGCAGGCACAGGTTGGCACGCCGCTCCCAGCCGGTGCGCCGCATCGGCAAGAGCAGTAGACGCTGTCCGTGACGTCGGCTTCCGGGACGCAGGTGTCTTCACCGAGCGGGCAGCCGTCTTCCTGGAGGTTGTTCGGGTCACCATCGAGTTCTCGGACGAGACACACCCGCGTTGCGCACTGAACGGAGCTCGTCTCCAGGTAGGTCTCCGACGCCAGGAAACCCCCTGCCGGCACCTGTTCTGGGACACAAGCGTCGCCGACCCCCGTGTCCGCGCACGCCCCTGCGAAGAGCGCAAGAGCCACAAACCCCATCAATTCAAGCCAGTTCCTCGACATGCTGTCCCCCCAAGAAGCCCCCGGTCATCCTCAGCATAACGGCAATCAGAGATCGGACCCAAACTTCCCCCGCCGTGAGGGGTCAGAAACAGAGACGCCGGGCCGCCCACATGCTCCTCGGCTGAATTTGTCAGGTCCATGGACAGGTTTCCAGCATCAATTGCAGTCAGCCCGTCAAAGGCCCAATGGGACTATACCTTGACGACCCCTCGGGCTGCTTTCTATGATGGTACGCGAGCGAGCCGGAAGGGGCCGGTTTCGTTCGAATTTTGGGGGACTTTATGAACTGGATCCGCTTCTGGGCGCTCCCTGCGTTGGTCTGGGCACTCAGCGTTGGCGCAACGGCCGAGGCGCAGGACATGAGCTTTGGCCTCGAGGAGACGGGACAGAGCGAAGCGCCCGTGAAGCTCGGCAAGCCGTCGAAGCGACTCGCGGACGCGTTGAGCGCATTCGAGTCGAAGAAGTACGAGGACGCAGCGATGGGCTTTGAGCGTGTCGCGTCGGGCAAGTCGAAAGACGGCCGAGGCAACCGCGACAAAGCGCAGTTCATGCTGGGGCAAACGCTCTACCGCATGGGCTACTACCAGTCGTCGCTCACGGTCTTCGACGACATCAGTGCGCAGGGGCCACGGCACCTCTTTTTCGGCGAGACCCTCGAATGGCTCGGGTTGCTCGCATCCAAGCTCCCCGAGGCTTCGGGTATCATCGAGAAGGTCGGCCGCTACGGCATCGGTGCGCTCGAGGAGTTCAAAGAAAAGGATCCGGCTCTTTATAACCAGCTCCTCTACTTGATGGGGCGCCATCTCTACGCGCAGGCGTCGTTCCGTCAGGCGATCGATGTCTTCCAAGAAGTCGACCCCAAGGCCAAGCAATACACCTACGCGAAGTTCTTCGAAGGCATCTCCTTCATTCGAATGCGCCAGGCGCGTCCGGCGATCGCGTCGTTTCGCGCGATTCTCGATGCCATCGACGCCGGCGACGTGGAAGGCGTCGACGAACAGCGCATGGAGAACCTGGCTTGGATCTCACTCGCTCGCGTGTACTACACGGCGGCGAACCAGCAGAATGCGAACGGCCAAATCGATGGCACGCTGCTTGGCCAGTCGGTCGAGTCGTGGACGAAGGTGGAACAGTCGAGCGAGTACTGGCTCGACTCTCTTTTCGAGTCCTCGTGGGCGTTCTTCCTCGCGGACGAGTACTCACGCGCGCTCGGCAACGTTCACACGCTGTACTCGCCATACTTCACGGACGCATTCTATCCGGAGGCGCTCGTGCTGAAGGCGGTGACGTTCTTCGTGAACTGCCAGGTCGACAACGCCGAGGCTACCGTGGCGCAGTTCCACGACCGGTACGATCCGGTCAAAGCGGAGCTCGACGCCGTGCTCCGCACGCATCAGGACAACGCCGCCTTCTTCGAGTTCCTCAAGCAGGTGCAAAGCGGCCAGGCGGACCTGTCACCTCGCGTGCGTCCGATCGTGTCGACCGCGCTGAGCGACCGGACGGTTCTCCAGCACCTGGAGTACGTCGAGATCCTCGAGCGGGAAGAGGCACAGCTCGGCAAGTCGAGTAAGGCGTTTCAGGACTCGCCCGTCGGCGGGCAAATCATGCAGGACATCGCGCTCGCGAAGGCCTTCGCCGTCGACCAGGCGGGTGACCTCGCGCGCGGCCGGTACCAGCGGCTCATTCGCGAGCTTCGGGATCTGAGCAATCAGGTCGATACCGTGGAGCTCGAGATCGCGACTTTCCGTCGCGGTCAAATCGATCAAGAGCTCCAGCAACAAATGACGCTGGCGAAGCAGTCGAAGGGCGGCGACGTCAACGTGGACGAAGAACATCAGCTCTGGCCGTTCGATGGGGAGTGGTGGCGAGACGAGCTCGGGTTCTATCGACAACAGGTGACCAACCTATGCACGCGCTAATGAAATCGAAGTACGTGGCGGGCTTTCTCTTCGGATTGCTCGCAGTGATGATGGGGGGCGAGGCCGAGGCGGAGCAAGCGCCGATGAGCACTGCCCCCATGTGTATTCCTGCCGATACCGAGCGAGCGATCGCTGCGTGTCCGGCGGGCGCGAAGAAAGAAGTCGCCAAAGAGGCTGGCAATGCGCCGGTCTCGCGGATGACGGCCGCCGAGCGGAAGAAGATCAAGACCGGCGGCCCCACAGGCCCGTCGCTCCAAATCGACATGAGCACGCGGCTCGGGCGGGAGCAGACCCGCGCAAGAGCCGAGAGCCTACTCGAAAAAGAGATCGCGATTCTGGAGCGGCTCGTGAAGAACAGCGCCGAGGACGACCCGCGGCGACCGGAGGTGCTACTCCGTCTCGCCGAGACCCAGTTCGAGATGCAGATCGCCAAGAACGCCAAGGTCCGGTCTTTCGATGACCCGATCTACGAAGCGTGCACGCGCGACCAAGACAAGGCTCGCTGCAAAGAGGCCCGCGATGGCCAGAAGTCGGCAGAGGCCGAGCTCGACAAGATTCGCGAGGACAGCATTCGCACCTATGCGACCCTCGTTCGGGACCATCCCAACTTCAAGCGGATGGATGAAGTCCTGTTTTCACTGGCGTTCGCGCTGCAAGAGCTCAATCAATTCGACAAGGCGCGCTCGGTCTATCGCCGGCTGATCAAGGACTACCCCAACAGCCGCTTCGTGCCCAACGCTTATCTCTCGTTTGCGGAGTACTACTTCAACGACGAGGTGGACATGGAGGCTGCGGGCAAGTTCTACCGCAAGGTCCTCGAGTTCCCGCCGAAGCGAAACTCCGTGTACGGCTATGCGCTCTACAAGATTGCCTGGGTCGAGTACAACCGCGAACGCTACCGTCAGTCGCTTCAGGGCTTCGTAGACATTCTCGAATTCGCACAGACGAACAAGTACGCCAACGACGCGAAGAACCTGGCCAAGCAGGCACGAAAGGAGCTCGTGCTTCCGTACTCGCGCTACGGCTCGCCCGGCAAGGCCCTTCAGTTCTTCCGCAGATATGCGCGCAGCGATGCCGAAGCGCACGAGATGCTCGAGAACCTCGCCGAGCTCTACTACGACACCGGCCAATGGCCGCAGGCGATTGCCGTCTACCACAAGCTCATGGCCGACGCCCCGCGCAGCAATTCGCTTTGCGACTGGCAGACCAAGGTGACGAACGCGGTGATTTCCTCACGGTCCAAGGACGAGCAAATCGTCGAGCTCAAGCGACTCGTCGACATCTACCGCACGTACCAAGAGGGCGGAAAGCCGGCCGACAAGGTGGAAGAGTGCAAGGTCGAGACGGCAACGACGATGCTGTGGCTCGGCACCTCCTGGCACCGCGAGGCGGTAGGCAGCGACTCCGCGCCCGGCACCAAAGACAAGAAGACCATGTCCCAAGCGGCAGTTCTCTACCGCACGCTCCTCAAGGAGTTCCCCGACATGGAGCAGATGAGCTTCCCGAACATCGACGAGCGGGATTGGCCGACCAAGTACAGGATTTCGTACTTCTACGCCGAGCTGCTTTGGAAGATGGAAGAGTGGGGCCAATGCGGGCCTGCCTTCGACCACGTCGTGGAGCTCAATCCGCAGGGTGAGTATACGAGCGACGCAGCCTATGCCGCGGTGCTTTGTTACAACAACCTATACCAGCAGCAGTACGTGCCGCGCGAAACGACGACCAAGTTCATCAGCAAGACCGACCAGGCCAACATGAACAGCGCGAAGGCCGCGCCTAAGAACGAGTTTGCGCCCAAGAATCTGACTCCCCTCCAGGAGGGGATGCTCCAGGCGTTCAATCGCTACGTCTGCTACGTCGACAAGGCAGAGGATCTCGCCACGATCAAGTATCGTCGCGCCCGCATCTATTACGAAGCCAATCGATTCGAAGAGGCGGCGGTGCTCTTCCGAGACATCGCTTTCAATCACAAGGACAGCGAGCTGGCCGAGTACGCCGCGAACCTCTACCTCGACTGCCTCAACGTGATGGGCACGCAGATTGCGGAGCCCCGTGTCGCATGCATTCAAGAGCTGGGGTCGGCGATTGACCCGATGAGTGCGTCGTATTGTGGGACCGAGGGACTCCAAGACGAGCATCCCGATCTCTGCGGCACGCTGAGCACGCTGCAGTGCCAGGTTCGCCGTAAGGAGGCCGAGACTTATCAGAAGACCGGCGAGTTCAAGAAGGCCGCTGCGACGTACGTGCGCATCTTCCGCAGGCACGAGGAGTGCGGAGATATGGACGAGATGCTCTACAACGCCGCGATCAACTTCGAGGCGGCGCATCTCCTCGGTCGCGCCATTCAGGTGCGCACCGTGTTGATCGAGCGCTATCCGGAGAGCGAGCTCTCCAAGAAGGCCATCTATCTGATCGGACAGAACTTCCAGGCGCTCGCGTATTACGAGCAAGCCGCGAAGTACTACGAGCAGTTTGCCCGCAAGTTCCCTGGCGAGGACGGGACACGCTGCAGCGCCGAGGAGAAAGAGAACGGCACCTGTCCGAACGCCATCGAAGGGCTCGAGCAAGCGACGTTCTTCCGCATCGGTTTGGGCGACGACAAGACCGCCATCGAGAACTCGGACCTCTTTGCCAAGAACTACCGCAAGAAATTGCCGCGGCAGACGTCGCAGGTGTTCTTCTCGATCGGTTCCATCTACGAGCGGCAGGAGCGCTGGTTCCAGGTCATCACGCACTACCGCGAGTACCTCCAGAAGTACGGCAAGGTCGGCATGCCGCACCAGGTCATTCAGGCGCACACGGCCATCGGGCGGGCGTTCTGGAAGCTCAACAAGAAGGGTGAAGCGAGACCGAGCTTCGCCGCTGCCGTGAAGACCTGGACGTCCGGAGCACCGAAGCGGATCGCGTCGATCAAGGCACCGAAGGAAGACAAGGTGCTGTATCTCCGACAGGCGCTCGACAGCGCCGCGGAGTCACAGTTCCATCTTTCCGAGTACAAGTTCGACGACTTTCAGAAGGTTGCATTTCCGGAGTACCGGGGCGGCAAGAGCATGGCCCGCGTGAAGACGTGGTCCGACACCGAGTTCAAGAAGTGGGTCAAGCGTAAGCAAGGCGTCCTGCGCGCCGCGGAGTCCGAGTACGCGAAGGTCGCACGAATGACGGTCGATGCTGGCGGTGTACAGATGAAGTCGGCACCGTGGCAGATCGCCGCGGCGTCACGTACCGGCGAGATGTATCGAAGCTTCGTCGATGAGTTCCGGGACGCGCCAATTCCGCGAGAGATCGAGAAGGATCCGGAGCTCTACGACATCTATGTCGGGGCCCTCGATGACGTCTCGGAGCCACTTCAGCGACAAGCCGTGGACAAGTTCGAGTTCTGCCTCAAGACGGCGACCCAGGTTCGTTGGTTCAACGAGTGGTCGCGGGCGTGTGAGCAGGAGCTCAATGGGCTCAACCCGACGAAGTATCCGGTGGCGGCCGAGCTTCGCGGCGAGCCGAACTACGTCAAGGCGACCGTCGGCGATCCCGGCGTCGTCGACCTCGGCGCCATCAATCAACAGCGGTTGAATACCAAAGACGCGGTGGCCAACAGGGAGGGACCGTGATGCGAAATCATAGCGTAGCGTTCATTGCCATCGCGCTCTTCGTCGGTTGCGGCGGTGGGGAGGGCCAGAGCAGCGGCACGCCGACTACGCCTTCGGCCGACGTCGCACGCACTGCCGGCGGCGAGGCAATCACGACCGCTGATGGCAGTGCCGTCAGCAAGAAGGCCCACGGCAAGTGGGAGTCGGCCCTCGACGAATTCGAGGCGAACGAGAAGAGCGGCTGGACGTCTGCCAAGTGCGACTCCACCTCGAAGGCGTTCGAGCGTGTATCCGAAGCGCAAGGCGGCGGCTTCGCGGAGGCGCTGTACATGGCCGGGCTGTCGCTGTCGCGATGCGGCGACGATGGCGCTTACGACCACTACGAGGCGGCGCTCAAAGTCGATTCCAAGTTCTGCAAGGCGCGCGTCGCCATGGGGCTTCGGGATCTCGAGAGCGGGCGCCTGAATCAGGCCAAGTCCAGCTTCGAGGAGTCGATCAAGGACGACCCGCAGTGCACGTCCGGGTACACCAACCTCGCCATCGTGCAACGCGCGCAGGGCAACAACGACGAGGCGCTCAAGAACCTGCGACGCGCCCTCGCGATCGAATCGGACTACCTGGCCGCCTTCAACCAGATGGCGTTGCTTCACTACGATCGCGGCCGCCAGGGCAAGCCCGCGGAGCTCGACCTCGCAGAGGTCGTCTGCCGTCAGGCGCAAATGCTCGACGAGAGCTATGCGCCCATCTACAACACCTGGGGCCTCATCAAGGTCTACAAGGGCGACGTCATTTCGGCGCTTCGCTACTTCCAGAGGGCGATCACCCTCGATCCGGATCTCTTCGAAGCGCAGATGAACTTCGGAGAGGTGACGATCTCGTTCCGCGGCTATGAAGACGGCCGCGAGGCGTTCGCACGAGCCGTCGCACTACAACCGGAGAGCTACGATGCCATCGTCGGGCTCGGCACGGCGCTTCGAGGGCTCGGACAGTTCCCCGAGGCGCAAACCCAATACGAGCGGGCCAGGGAGATCAATGGCAACCGGCCCGAGGCCTACTTCAATCTCGGTGTGCTTTACCAGGACTACATGTCGGGCTCCGTCGCCGACTTGAAGAAGGCGAAAGACTACTTCAGCGAGTTCCTGAAGCGCGCAGGGAACGCGCCCGAATTCCGGTCTAGCGTGCAGGACGTCAATACGCGTTGTGCTCAACAATCGAGCAAGAAGCGTGGTGCACCGAAGTGCCGGCCCGGCCGGATGCAGAACATCGACATCTCGATCGAAGCCATGCAGATGGCGGGCTAAGGAGACATCATGAGTCGAAAACTTTCGAATTTCATCGCGCAAGCCCTTGTTTTTGCAGCACTACTCGGTGCTCCGTCGATGATGGCGATGCATGCTTCAGCGCAGGGCGATCCAGCCCCCGAGACGACGTATGACTTCGAGGACGACCTGGTGACGGGCGACCTGGTGCGGCCCGATGGCGAGCAGTTGATCGTTCGACGGCGCGGCCGCCGGGCATCCCTGATTCAGATTCGCGAGCACTTTATTCCCGAGATGCTGAAATCTGTGGAAGATTTGTAATGGGGGTTTCGGGTGAGTGACACGAGCCACAATACGTCGGTCGCGTTTTCCATCTACGATGGAGACCAATTGCTCAGCAGCGAGACGCTGAGCCAAGAGATCATCAAGATCGGTCGCCTCGCGACCAGTGACATCCGTCTGGAGGACGACAAGGTCAGCCGGATGCACGCGGTGATCGAGGTGACGGCACCCGGTGAGGTGTTCATCATCGACCTCGGCTCCGCGTCGGGGACGCTCGTCAACGGCGAGAAGGTCAACAAGCGGAAGCTGCAGACCGGTGATCAGGTGCAACTTGGCAACAAGCGGCTCCACGTCGACATCATCACCGGAACGGTGGCGGTTGCTTCGAGCCCGCCGGTCGCGATGGCTGCCGGTGCAGGTGGTCGGCCGACGCCCGTGGTGGACGAGAGCGCCATGACGGCGATGCTCGACGAGGAATCGGAGCCGCGGGTGAAGGCTCCGCCGCCCGTCGCGAAAGGCCCGGAGGACGATTCCGGACCGAAGTTCAACCCCTTCGAGGTGGGTGCCAAGCGCAAGTCCCGCACGCCCTTTGGCTCAGCGGCAGCAGCGGTCGAAGAGGAAGGCGAGCTCTACGGTCTCGTCGCCACGGCGCCAGCCGTTCCCGCGCACGAGATCGAGACCAACGAACGTGCGATCGAGGTATCGGTCCTCTGGGGCGACCGCAACGTGCTCAACGTCGACTACCTGACGCCGCCTCGGGACTACTACGTCGGCGAGCCCGGTAGCGACGAAGACGTCGACTACATCCTCGGCCACGACGCGATCGGCGTCGACCGAATGCCGCTCTGCGTGGCGGAGGGCGCGGGTGTGACCGCCATCATCCCTGCCGGGGCCAAAGGCGAGGTGACGATCGGCGATCAGACTCGTTCGTTCGACCTCATGCGAGGCCAAGGCGAGTTCCGCGACAGCCGCAACTTGGCCGGCGCGCAAGAGTGGTCGGTGCCCGAAGGTGGCTCCGTTCGCATGAAGCACAACGACTTCACGTTCATCATCAAAGACGTGAAGGCAGGCAAGAAGGTAGCCGGCCACGCGAAGCTCGACGTGCGTCCGATGATCTACGTCGCTGGCGCAGCGCTGTTCGCGAGCCTCGTGCTCACCATGTTCTATTTCCAGCCTCCACGTCCGCGAGGCCTTTCGTCGGATCTCTTGAGCACCGATTCGCGCTTGATCCAGTTCCTGATGGAGCCCGAGGAGCTCGAAGAGCCGGAGCCGGAATGGCTCAATGGCTCCGATTCGTCTGGTGGCGGCACGGGGAAGGCGCACGAGGGCGAACAAGGTCAAATGGGCGACGAGACCGCCGACAAGACCAAGAAGAAGTACGGGATCCAGGGTCCGGCAGACAACCCCGATCCGGTGATGGCGCGCGAGCAAGCCAAGGAAGAGGCACGCAATGCCGGCATCATCGGGACGCTCGCGTCCATGCAGGGCTCGTTCAACTCGCCAACCTCTCCGTACGGCGCTGACTTCGCGCTGGGCAACGATCCTACGAGCGCGCTCGGAGCGATGACCGGCACCGACATCGGCCAGAACTTCGGCTTCGGAGGTCTGGGCCTTCGGGGCACGGGTCGAGGCGGCGGCGGCATGGGTCAAGGCACCATCGGCATGGGCAACTTCGGCACGATCGGCCGCGGTGGCGGTCGTGGGGCGGGCGAGGGCGGCTACGGCCGCGGCGTCGGCGGGTTCCGCGGACGATCGGCTGGCGTTCCGCAGGTTCGGAGCGGTGGCGCGGAAGTGCGCGGTTCTCTTTCGAAGGAAGTCATCCGTCGCGTGGTTCGACGCCACATCAACGAGGTCAAGTTCTGCTACGAGCAACAGCTGAACGCGAGGCCTGATCTCAGCGGCCGCGTCACCACGCGCTTCGTGATCTCCCCGACGGGCTCGGTGCAATCGGCGATGGTTGCCACGTCGAGCTTGCGCAATGAGGCGGTCGAGAGCTGCATCGTCCGCGCGGTTCGTCGTTGGACCTTCCCGGCGCCAGATGGCGGCGGCGTGGTCGTCGTCAACTATCCCTTCCTGCTCGACGCAGCGGGTCAGTGACGCTCCGGCGCTCGCACCGAGAGCGAGATTCCGTCCTGATATCCCGGCTTTCCAGCCGCTGCTCCAGCGTGCAGGGAACGCCCATGCGCCTGAAACTGGCCAAGATCGCGAAAATAGCCGAAAAAAGACCGGGATTTAGTGTTGTTGGCCATGCGAGTAATGCTGTAGGATTGAAGTGCTTGTGAATTTCCAAGCGTAGGAGGCAAGCATGCGTGCTCAGACAATCGGGTTGGTGTTGGTGGGTCTCATCCTGATGGGCGGCAATTGTTCGCGCGCCCGCGTCGAATCGATGAACGAGATGAACGCGGGGGTCGAGCTCGCGCAGATGAAGCGGTTCACAGAGGCGGCACAGAGCCTTCAAAAGGCCGCTGCGATCGATCCGACCAACCACCAGGCATATTTCAACCTGGCCATCGTGCAGATCGAGCTGCGATCTTTTTCGGCGGCGCGCGAGGCGCTCGAGCGCGCCATCGTGGCCAAGCCGGACGTGGCCGGCTACCACGAGAAGCTCGGAACGGTGCTGATGGAGATCGAGGATTGGAAGGCCGCGCAGACCGCGTTCGGAAAGGCACTCGAGCTCGACCCATCGCTCTTCAAGGCGCACTTCAAGCTCGGCCGCTGCAGCGAAGAGCTCGAAGATCCACAAAACGCGCTTTACCAATACACTGATGCAATCAAGACGGGACCTCGGTTCCTGCCTTCGTACTCGGCGCTTGGTCGGCTCTACGCAGACCTGAAGTATCCAGACCACGCCGCGCAGGTGCTGACCGAGGCGCTCGAGGTCGCGATGCCGGGCACCGAAGAGGAAGCGAACATCCACCATTTGTTGGGCACCGTCTATCAGCAGCAGCGCAAGTTCGACGAGGCGATCAGCGAGTTCCAGGCCGCGCTTGCGATCGTGCCTGGCATGCAAGATGCGCTCTTCTCGCTGGGTTGGACTTACGCCCTTCAGGGCAACGACGAGGAAGCGAAGCGCTACCTCGACAAGTACGTGATGATGGCGGGCACGGACGCCCCCGATCACTACGTGAAAGCTGCGCGGGACCGTCTGGCAGAGTTGAGAACCGAATCGCCGTAAGGGGGCTGGGGCAAGATGTCGGAAGAACAATCGGGGGATGACGTTCGCGAGTTGACGGCTGACGAGATGGCTGAGCTCGAGAAGCTCGACGACGCGATCGCGAAGTTCGAGGAACAGAAGAGATGGTCGGACATGATCCGATCCGTCCTCAGGAAGGCCGAGCTGGTTCGAGAACCGGCCGAGAAGGTCGAGCTCTTCCGTACGGCGGGGACGCTGTACCTCGAGCGCTCGAGCAACCAGGCGGAGGCGATCAAGTGTTTCGAGCAGCTGCTCGAGTACGACGCGACCGACGTGGACGCGATCGAACGTCTCAAGCAGATGTACGAGAAGCGCCGGGATTGGGAGAAGCTCATCCGGGCCATGCAGCGCGAGGTCGAGCTGCTCCCCGAAGACGATCGACTGGTTCGCTACGCCGAGATGGCCGACCTGGCGACACAAAGGCTGCGTAAGCCTGCAGTGTGCATCGAGCTTTGGCAGAAGGTGCTCGAGGGAGACCCGGACAACGCCACGGCGCTCGGCAATCTGGCGCAGCTCTATGAACGGGCCCGCGAGTGGGAGCCCCTTGCCGAGGTTCTCGAAACCCTCGTCGAGAGCGACACGGATGTCAGCTCCATGAAGCAACAGCTTCAGAAGCTCGGCATGATCTACGCCGACAAGATCGGCAATGACGAAGGGGCCATCGGCGCGTTCAAGAAGCTGCTCGAGCTCGACCCGTCCGACAGAAGGGCACAAGAGCAGCTCAAGCGCCGATACGTCTCGCTGGGTGCATGGGATGAGCTCGAGGCGTTCTACGCGGCCAACGAGAAGTGGGACGAGCTCATCCGCATCGTCGAGCGTCAGGCGGAGGCGCAGGAAACCTCCGCCGATGAAAAGATCCCATTGTTGTTCCGCGCTGCCCGCCTCTGGGAGGACAAGAAGGGCAAGCCGGACCGTGCCGCACGGGTATACGAAAAGATCCTGGCGGCGGACGGCGACAACGTACAGGCCGCCGAGGCTCTCACTCCCATTTACGAGGAGGCGCACGATGCCCGGAAGCTCGTGTCGGTCCTTGAGGTGCGGTTCGCCCACGCCGAGGAAACCGACGCGAAGGTGGATCTCCTCGGCAAGATCGGCCGCGTGTTCGAAGAACGCTTGCGGCAACCCGAGGTTGCCTTCGAGCGGTACCTCGAAGCGTTTGCGCTCGCGCCGACGCACGACGAAGCGCGGGTAGACGTCGAACGCCTGGCTGCGGAGATGAACGGCTGGGACCGACTGGTGTCCGGCTTCGAGACGGCGATCGAGGCGGTTTCCGATCCACATCAGGCCGTGCCCATTCGCCTGAGCTACGGTCAAACGCTGACTGAGCTCGACCGCACCGACGAAGCGGTCGAACAGTATCGGCTCGTCTACGAGCTCGAGAGCAACAATCTCGCAGCGATCGAGGCGCTTGGGGACCTCTATCTGACGACGGAGCGCTATCCCGAACTTCTCGAGATCTACGCCCGCCAGATTGAGCTCGAGCCCAACGCCGAGGTCCGCTTGCAAGTCGCTTACAAGCGGGTGACCGTGCTAGCCGAGGCTCTCGAGGATACCGGCCGCGCAATCGAAGCGCTCGAAGGCATCATCGACGAATACGGTGTTGAACAGTCGGAAGCCTGTGGAGCGCTCGAGCAGCTCTACGAAGCGGAAGCGCGTTGGCAGGAGCTCGGCCAGCTCCTCGAGCGTCGCATCGAAGCGGGGCCCGATAGCCACGAAGAGCTCGCCTCGCTCAAGTTCCGTCTGGCGCGGGTGAGCGAGTCGCATCTGGCGGACAAGGCAGGTGCCGTCGATCTTTACCGAGAGGTGCTCTCGATCCTTCCCGAGCATGACGGCGCCAAGGAACGCCTCGAACAGTTGCTCGACGATTCCGAGGTGGCGTCCGATGCCTCGCGCGTACTCGAGCCGGTCTACGAGATGAGCGAGGATTGGTCGCAATACGTGAATGCGCTACGCGTGCAACATCGTTACAGCGACGAGCCGCGCGAGAGATTGACGCTGCTCAGGCGCGTGGCGGACACGTACTTCAACCACATCGGCGACGCTGAGCGTGGGTTCGTCTCGCTTTGCGAGGCCTTCCGCGAGATGCCCTCGGACGACGCGACCTTGCGGCGGCTGGAAAGCCTGGCGATCGAGAATGACCTCTTCGAGGCGGTGGCGGAGCTCACGGGTGACCTTGCGGCGACCGTCGAGGATGCGACCTTGAGTCGTTCGCTCTGGATCAAGACTGCGCAGATTCACGAAACGCAGCTAATGGATCTCGAGGCTGCGGTTTCGGCTTACCGCAAGGTTCTCGAGATGGACGCGGGCGATTTCGAGGTGCTGGGAGCCCTCGACGCGGTCTACCGCGGCGCGCAGCGCTGGCACGAGCTCGCCGGTGTTCTGCGGGCCCGGGCAGAAGCCTTCTCCGAGCCTGTCGACAAGATTGGCGTTCTCGCTGAAATGGCGCGCACCCACGCGGATGTCCTCGATGAGCCGGAACAGGCCATCGCGATCCAAAACGAGATTCTGGAGCTCGACCCGACCAATCGCGCCGCGTTGAGGGCGCTCGACGAGCTTCTCGCCCGTCAAGGTCTCTGGAGTGACCTCGCCGACAACGTGGAGCGCCAGTTGTCGCTGGCCGACGAACCGGAGGAACAGACGACGCTCCTGCTCCGACTCGCGGAGATTCGCGAAGAGCGGATGGGTTCGACCGATTCGGCGATCGAGATCTACAGCGACGTCCTTTCGAACGATGCGAGCAATCCGGCGGCGCTCGGTGCGCTCGAGCGCCTCCTCGAGTCGTCCCAGTATCAGGCCGCCGTGGCCGACATCCTCGAACCGATCTATCGCGACGGTGGCGCTTCGGCACGGCTCGTCGACGTGTACGAAATTCAGGCGCACCACGCGACCGCACCCGAGCGGCGCTTGGAGCTCTTCAACGAGATCGCCAAGCTGCAGGAGTTTTCACTCAGTGATCTGCACGGCGCCTTCGACAGCTACGCGCGGGCATTCCGGGAGGACCCGGGGCACCCGCAGTCGAAGGAAGAGCTCGAGCGGCTCAGTGCGGCGGTGGGCGCGTCGGATGCGCTCGCTGGCGTCTATGAGCAGGTCGTGGCCGACGCCGACGACCCGCAATTGGCCGTCCGCCTGCTGCTCCGCGCAGCCGAGATTCGGGAGAACGACCTCGGGCAGCTCGACCGTGCCGTGGAGCACTACGAGCGTGTCCTGCAAATCGACGAAGAGCACCGCGTCTCCGCTGACGCGCTCGAGCGACTGTTCCAGCAACTGGAGCGGTACGAAGACCTGGCCGGAATCTACCGTAGCAAGGCCCGTATGCTGCCGTCGGCGACCGATCAGCGAGAGCAGTTGGTCAAAGCGGCTGCCATCTACGAAGACATCCTCGAAAAGCCGGGCGACGCGATCTCGGTGTACCAGGAGGTCCTCGAAATCGATCCGGATGACGTCCAGTCGATCGACCGCCTGATCGAGCTGCAGATGCAGCTCGGGAGGTGGTCCGCTTTGCTCCAGACGTACGAGCGCAAGGCGGAGGTCGTCTCCGACCCCGAAGTGCGAAAAGCGCTCTTCACGGCGATGGGCCAGGTGCAGGAGGTACAGCTCGACGATGCGGACAAGGCGATCGACGCCTACCAACGCGCTCTCGAAATCGATCCCGACGATCTCGCTGCCTTGGGCCACCTCGATGGGCTCTACGCCGAGACGTCACAATGGCGCGACCTGCTCCAGGTGCTCGAGCGCCAGGCCGAGCTGGTCGCGGATGACCAACAGCGGATCGAGCTTCGGTTCCGGATTGCCGAGCTCTGGCGGCGGCACCTCGAAGACCCGACGCAGGCCATCGAGATTTATCGCGACATCTTGGCCGATGCGCCTCATCACCAGCCGACTCTGGACGCGCTCGCGGCGATGACGGCGGACGCGGTCGAGCCGCTGGCTGCGGCCGAAGTCCTCGAAGAGGTCTACCTCGGTGCGGGGGAGTACCGGAAGCTGGCGGAGGCTCGCGAGGTCAAGATCCGCTTCACCGAAGAGCCTGCCGACCAGGTGGAGATGCTGCAACAGCTCGCCGAGATCTACGAGATTCAGCTCGAAGACTTGCCGGCGGCATTTGGCGCGTTCGTGCGGGCGTTGCCGCTCGACATCCGCAACGAGCTGACCCTGACCTCGGTCGAACGACTCGCCGAACAGACGGGCCGTTGGCATGAAGTCGCTTCTCGCTATGACGAGCAAGTGCAGAAAAAGAAAGATGATTTTCCTGCTGAAGTCGTCCATCTCGCGAAGCGTTCTGCGGTGATCAACGAGGTCCAACTCGACGATGTCGACGGCGCGATTTCGCGTTATCAGTTCGTCGTCGACGTCGATCCGTCCGACGTTGCGTGCATCGAGGCACTCGATCGGCTCTATGAGCAGACCGAGCGCTGGGACGACCTGGCCGCGACGCTCCAGATGGAAGCCGCCGTCGCGACGACGCCCGAGGACGTGCTGAATCTGCAGTTCCGCGCCGGTCAATTGTTCCAGAACCAGCTTGCCAACATGGAGTCCGCCATTTCGCAGTACCGCGAGATCCTCGCAGCTGCGCCGGAATACACTCCCGCCGTCTCCGCCCTCGAGGAGATGTTCGCGAGCGGCGTTCGTCCGCTCGAGGTCGGCGAGGTGCTCGAACCGCTCTACCGGATGCAGGGTAACTGGGACCGGCTCCTCAACGTGCAAGAAGTGCAGGTGGAGCATCAAGACGATCCGATCGAGCGCGTCGTCATGATGCACCGCCTCGCGGAGATCGCCGAAGACAAGGCGCACGACCACGACCGGGCGTTTCGCTGGATGCAGAAGGCGCTCCTCGAAGATCCCAGCCACGATCACACGATCGGCGAGGCGGAGCGCCTGTCCGGCATCGTCGATGGTTGGGCGGACTTGGCGACCACGTACGCGAACGGAATCCAGCACACGAGCGATGCTCTCAACAAAGCCGAGCTCGGGCGGCGACTCGCCAGGGTCTACGAGGATCAGCTCGGCGACCTCGAACGGGCCGAGGAAACCTACCGCTTCGTCCTCGGGGTCGACGACCACGACGAAAATGCGCTTGCGGCGCTCGACCGCATCTACGCGGAGCACGGCGCACATCGGGCGCTGGCCCAGGTGCTTCGCAAGCGGATCGCATGCTCCAACAACAGCGCGGACCTGGTCGATCTCCATTTCCGGCTAGGTACGGTGCTCGACCAGAAGCTCGGCATGACCGAAGAGGCAATCGAGGTGTTCACGAAGCTCCTCGACGAGCACGATTCGGAGCATGCGCCAGCGATTCAGTCGCTTCAACGCATCTATGCGAACCTCGAACGCTGGCCCGAGCTGTTCGCGGCTTTCGAGAAAGAGCTGAGCATCGCGCTCGGCGATTCACAGCAGGCGGACGTCTTCGCCCGGATGGCGCGGCTTTCGTCGAATCGCCTCCGCGACCAGGAAAAGGCGATTGGCCTTTGGCAGCGGGTGCTCGACCTTCGCGGCGAAGACCCGGAGGCTCTCAACGCGCTCGGCGACATCTATGCCGGGCAGGGGAATTGGCGCGACCTGGTCGACGTGCTGGAGCGCGAGGCGGGTGTTGCCGAAGACGATGCCTTCCGCGTCCAGGTGTACTCGGACCTCGCGAGGGTCTGGTACGAGAAGCTCGAGCGCGAGCGCAATGCGATCGAGAACTGGGAGCGCGTGCTCGACATCGATCCAGGCAATACCTACGCGCTCTTCAGCATCGCCGAGATCCAGGGCGCGGGCGGCCAGTCGCGTGAGCGGGCCGACACCCTGCATCGCATCATCGATGTCGGCGCGGCGACCCTCGAGGACGGCGACCTGATCACCGTCTACATGCAGCTCGGTCACATCTACGCGAACGAGCTTCAGCAGCCCGCTGACGCCGCGGAAGCCTATCGCAACGTACTCAACGTCGATCCGGCGTTCTTCGAGGCGCTCGATTCGCTCGAGCTCATCTTCCGCGCCGAAAACGATTGGGAAGAGGTCATCGGCGTCATGGAGCAGCGCGCCCTCGCGTTGTTCGAGCCGGCGGACAAGATCCGGCAGCTCATCGCCGTCACCGAGATGTGGGAGAACGAGGTCGGGGACAAGGACCGCGCGGCGGGCGCATTCGGGCGCATTCTCGACGTCGCCCCGATGCACGAGTACGCGTTCTCGCAGCTTCAAAGCCTTCATCGCGAAGCCGAGCGCTGGGATGACCTGATCGACCTCTACGTGACTCGTATCGAGGCTACCGAGGATCGCGACGAGCGCATCGAGCTCCTGCGCGCGGCTGCGCGCGTCTACGAGGAGCGTCTGGGCGACGGCGAGCAGGCCTATCACACGCTGTACATCGCCTGGACCGAGGACTTCGCAAACAAGAACACGGCGGTCGACCTCGAGCGGGTCACGGCGGCCAACGACAAGTGGAACGAGCTGCTGACCTCCGCCAACCAGGTGTTGCAGGAGGGCCAGGAGCCGGAGACACAAATCGCGATTTGTCTGTGCTGCGCCAAGTGGTACGGCCAGGATCTCGGCCATCCCGAGTACGCGATTCCGTACTACGAGCAGATTCGCGCGCTCGATCCGAGCAATGCGAAGGCTTGGTGGCAGCTTGGTGACCTCTACGAGACGACCCATCAATGGGACAAGCTCGCGCAGGCGCTCTCGAAGCTCGTCGAACTCACCGACGACGACGAGGTCAAGGCGACCACCTACGTTCGCATGGGCGACCTCGCGGACGACCGCTTCGCCATGCGGCAAGAGGCGGAGGATTACTACCGACGCGCGCTGCACCTGCAGGAGAAGCACGTGGGTGCGCTCGAGGCGCTCGAGCGCATCTATCGCGAGGAGGGGCGCTCCCACAAGCTGCTGAACATCCTCGAGCGCAAGGCCGAGGCCGTCGAAGACGTCGACAGCATCGTGTCGGCGCTGCTCCAGGTCGCAGAGGCATACGAGGAGCAGTTCAGCGACGCGAAGGCCGCCATCGAGAACTACGAGAAGGCCGCTGAGCTGTCCCCGTCAAATCTCAAAGCACTTCGAGGTTTGGAGCGCTTGTACACGCAGGAGGGGCGCTACCAGGACCTGGTCGGCATCCTCGAGCGCGAGTACGAAGTCGTCGCCACCGAGCGCGAGCGCATCGACATCCTGATGCGACTCGCGCAGATGTGGGAGCAGGAGTTCCGGAAGCCCGGCGACGCCGCAGAGCGTCTCGAGCAGGTCCTCGACATCGACCCGTTGCACGACGATGCGCTGTGCCATCTGGAGCAGCTCTACCGAACGATGCAGCGCTGGGACGATCTGGTGCGGACCTACGACCGTCATGCGAGCGCCACGCCGGACCCCGAAGAGCGGGTTCGGATCTTCCGTGAGCTGGGCGAGGTGTATGCGACCTACAGGGACGATGTCGAGCAAGCAATCGACAGCTACCTGAATGCGCTGAACCTGAACGAGCAGGACGTCTTCAGCCTGCAAGCGCTCGCGAAGCTCTACGAGCGAAAGGGCGACCACTCGTCTGCCCTGGACATCCTCGGGCAGCTGGCGCTCGTCGTCGACGACCCAGCAGAGCAGGTGCTCCTCAAGCATCGAATGGGCGGCATTCTAGACCAGGAGCTCGGCGATCGTGTCTCTGCGCTCGAGCAGTTCCAGGCTGCGATCGACATCGACGCATCGCACCTGCCGTCGCTAGAAGCGATGCGCAAGATCTACGTGGACTCGGGCGACTGGCTCGCTGCAGCGAAAATGATCGCGCTCGAGGTGGAGCACACCGACAGGGATCGCAAGCGCGCCGCGCTGTTGGTCGAGCTCGGCCGGGTCCGTGCCGAGCGTCTCGACGACGAGTCTGGCGCCGTCGAGGCGTTCGAGGCCGCGTCCCAAGCGGATCCCGACAACGAAGACGCGCTCATGCCCCTGGTCGACGCGTACCTTGGAAGCGACCGCTACGAAGACGCGTTCCCGCTGCTCGAGGTTCTCGTCCAACGCTCCGACAAACGGGACCGGGACGACCAGCACCGACTCGCGCTGATGCTCGGCGAAACGGCCAGCAAGCTCGGGCGTTCGACCGACGCGGTCGCCGCCTACGAGAGAGCCTACGAGCTCGACAACGACGACTCGGACGCGTTGAAGGGCCTCGCCGGAAGCTACTTCCGCGCCGAGCAGTGGGACGATGCCTTCAAGTACCATCAGGTGCTGCTCGTTCAGCATCGCGACTCGCTCGGGCGCGACGAGATTACGGAGGTCTTCTACCGCCTCGGCGTCGTGAAGCGCGAGCAAGGCGAGGAGAAGAAGGCACGTAACATGTTCGACAAGGCGCTCGAGGAGGACACGCATTTCGTGCCCGCCCTCGAAGCGATGGTCGAGTTGCAGGCAGCCGAAAGCGATTGGGCTTCGGTGGTCGAGTACAAGAAGCGAATTCTCGACGTCGCGGACGAGCCTCGGGCCCGCGCGAAGCTCCTGAACGAGCTCGGCGACCTATGGCACGAGAAGCTGAGCGAGCCGGATCAAGCCGCCGAGGCATACACGGAGGCCCTCGACCTCGAGCCGGACAATCATCGCGTCCTCCACAAGCTCTTGGTGACTTACCAGGCGGCGGAGCGCTGGTCCGAGGCTATCGACGTCATCGAGCGCGTGGCTAGCCTGGAGGAGCGGGACGACGCCAAGGCGAAGTACACGTACACGATTGGTGTCATACTTCGCGACAAGCTGGAAGACGAGGACGCTGCGCTCGAGCGCTTCAACGACGCATTGGACCTCGACCCCGCCCAGCTCAAGCCGTTCGAGGCCGTCAACAAGATCCTCAATACGCGCAAGGACTGGAAGGCGCTGGAGCGGGCCTACCGCAAGATGCTCCACCGCATCATCAACCAGGGCAACACGGACCTCGAGCACAACCTCTGGCACACGCTCGGCATCATCTACCGCGACCGCCAACGGAACTTCGACGCTGCGGCCGAGGCGTTCAAGATGGCGGCCGCGCTCAAGCCGGAGGATGCGACCGAGCATCAGATCCTCGCGGAGCTCTATGCGACGATGCCGGACAAGACCAACGAGGCGATCGCCGAGCATCAATGGCTCTTGCAGAACGACCCGAACCGGCTCGAGTCCTATCGGGCCCTCTACAAGCTCTACTTCGACGCCCGCGCGTACGACAAGGCATGGTGCATCGCCCGAACCCTGTCGTACTTCCAAAAGGCGGACGAGGAGCAGCAGAAGTTCTTCCAGCAGTACAAGCAGGATCGCGAGATTCAGCCGACGACCCGGCTCAGCAACGAGAACTGGGTCAAGGACCTGATGCACCCGAGCCAGGACATCTACATCTCCAAGATCATGGAGGTGATCGCGCCAGCGGTTCGGACCTCGCTTGCCGTGAGCGACAAGAAGCTCAATCTGCACAAGCGCAAGCCAGAGGATCTCGCCAATCCGAGCCTCGCGCTCGCGCGGCAGTTCAAGCTCGCGCAGGACGTGCTCAACGTGAGTATTCCGGTCCGTCTGTACATTCAGAAGGAGCTTTCGGGGGCCCTTCGCGACGAGGCGCGTAGCAATCCGCCGGCGATCATCACCGGCTATACGCTTCTCTCCGGATACCGGCCGATCGACTTGGCCTTCGTCTGCGGCCGTCACCTCACTTACTACCGAGGCGAGCACTTCATCCGAACGATGTACCAGTCACATACCGAGCTCCGAACGCTGCTATTGGCCGCGATGCGGCTGGTCGGGATGGGAGGCGGCGACGCAAGCGTGGAGTCCACGGCGAAGCAGCTCGCGAAGTGCATGGACCAGTCGCACGTCGACGTGCTCAAGCAGGTCGTGCGCAAGTTCGTGGACTCGGGCGGTCAGGCGGACATCAAGCGATGGATGAAGGGGACGGAGATCACCTCTCTGCGCGCCGGTCTCTTGCTCTGCGACGACGTCGAAACTGCGGTGAGAATGACACAGCAAATCGCTTCGGAGTCTACTGCCGACCTCGCACCTCGCGACAAGGTCAAAGAGATTGTTCTTTACAGTATCTCGGAAAGCTACTTCCGTCTCCGCGAGCAGCTGGGCATCCAAATCAAAGTCTGATGATCGAGGTCCGATGCCCGCAAACGTGCGTGCGTCAGGCTTCATGATGTGACAGGGATCGTCCCATGCTCGAGCTCGACCTCGGTAGCGAAGCGGAGACCTCCGCCCTGGCGCGTTCCCTCGCGGAGCTGCTCGAGGCGGGCGACGTGGTCGGCCTGGAGGGCGGGCTCGGTGCCGGCAAGACCACGTTCACGCGCGAAGCGATGTACGGGCTGGGTGTTGGCGAGGCCACGGCCGTCACGAGCCCGACGTTCGCGCTCCTACATCAGTACGAAGGGCGGCTCCCGATTGGGCATGCGGACCTCTATCGCCTCGTCGATGAGATCGAGCTGGAGGAGCTCGGGCTCGACGAGCTGCTGCACGATGGGGCCGTGCTGTTCGTCGAGTGGGGCCGGAAGTTTCCCGAGATGGCCGCCCGTACTGCCCTTTGGATCGATCTCGAGATCGTCTCCGACCATGCGCGGCGCGTGCGGCTGCGCTCCGCGAGCCCGCGCGGTGATGCGATCATCGGTGCACTGCGCAGGCGACTTTCAGGCTGAAAGATTCCCGGTTGCGGCAACCATGGGGCTCTGGTAAGCCGCCGCGAACGTCTAGGTTGAACTGATTCGATGCCCCGCCGCGACGACATCCAAAGTATCCTTCTCATAGGGTCGGGGCCGATCGTCATCGGGCAGGCCTGCGAGTTCGATTATTCCGGCACTCAGGGTGCGAAGGCGCTGAAGGAAGAGGGTTACCGCGTCATCCTGGTCAACTCGAATCCCGCGACGATCATGACGGATCCGGAGTTCGCGGATCGGACCTACGTGGAGCCTCTGACGCCGGAGATCGTGGAAGCGATCATCGCGCGAGAGAAGCCGGATGCGGTGCTGCCGACGCTCGGCGGGCAGACGGCGCTCAATCTCGCTCTCCAGCTCGCGGACCGAGGAATTCTGGAGAAGCACGGCGTGGAGCTCATCGGCGCGAAGGTCGATGCGATCCGGAAGGCCGAGGAGCGCGAGCTCTTCAAGGCTGCGATGGACAAGATCGGGCTCGAGAGCGCGCGCGCGGAAGTCGCTCGCACCGTCGATGAAGCCAACGACATCGCCGAGCGCATCGGCTTTCCGATCATCCTGCGGCCTTCGCTGACCCTCGGAGGCTCAGGAGGCGGCGTCGCCTACAACAAGGCGGAGTTCGAGAAGGCGATTCGCTGGGCCTTCCAGTGCAGCCCCATCCACGAGTGCCTCATCGAGGAGAGTCTGCTCGGTTGGAAGGAATACGAGCTCGAGGTGATTCGAGACAACGCCGACAACTTCAGTGTCATTTGCACCATCGAGAATTTGGATCCGATGGGCGTGCATACGGGCGACTCGATCACCGTCGCCCCCGCGATGACGCTGACCGATCGCGAGTACCAACGCCTCCGCGACGCGGGGAGGGCGATCATCACCGAAATCGGAGTCGAAACCGGCGGCTCGAACATCCAGTTTTCGGTCAACCCGGAGGATGGTCGCCTGATCGTCATCGAGATGAACCCGCGCGTGTCGCGCTCGAGCGCCCTGGCCTCCAAGGCCACCGGCTATCCGATTGCGAAAATCGCTGCCAAGCTCGCGGTCGGGTACCGGCTCGACGAGCTCAAGAACGACATCACCGGCACGAGTGCCGCATTCGAGCCCACCATCGACTACGTCGTGACCAAGATGCCGCGCTTCGCGTTCGAGAAGTTCGCGGGCGCCGATCCAAGGCTAACGACGCAGATGAAGTCGGTGGGCGAGGCGATGTCGATCGGTCGGACGTTCAAGGAGTCGCTCCAGAAGGCTGCGCGCTCGCTCGAGACGGGCCGCGACGGGCTCACGTCGCTCCTCACCAAGGTCGACTATCGTGATTTGGCGGCCCAGGTGAGACGGCTAATCGAGACCGGTGAGTCGATCAATACCGCGAAGCCAATGCTGGCCGACTTGCCCGAGCCAACGGACGAGGCTCTGCGCGAGACGATCCTCGACTTGGTTCGGACACCGCTCGCCGACCGTCTCTGGTACATCGCCGACGGCTTTCGCGTGGGGCTCAGCGTCGAGCAGCTTCATCAGGCCACGGCGATCGACGTGTGGTTCCTCGAGCAGATGCGGCAGATCATCGCGCTCGAAGGAGCGATCGAGGAGTCTGCTGGCCATCCATTGGAGGAGCCCTTCCTCCGGCACGCTAAGACTCTCGGGTTCAGCGACCGCCAGATCGGTGCCCTCCGTGGGGAGAGCGCCGAAGCGGTTCGGGCGAGGCGGGCTGCCCTCGGCGTGAAACCGATCTTCTCGCGCGTG
>Ga0209536_100001675_pt1 | contig 36346 bp, 34 predicted proteins | sample DeeMarSeWOR28_12_FD_187461 | JGI IMG/M metagenome (GOLD analysis project Ga0209536, IMG submission 187461) | Marine sediment microbial communities from White Oak River estuary, North Carolina - WOR-2-8_12 (SPAdes) (version 2) | ecosystem: Environmental > Aquatic > Marine > Intertidal zone >...
GGGGACGCTCAGGATCTTCACGGTGTCGGGTCAGTTCGTGCAGGAGCTTAATTGGGGGCCGTCAGATCTGGCGGGCAATGGCGATCTCTTCTGGAACATTCGGACCCGAGAAGGTACTAACGCGGGTTCTGGCTTGTACTTGTTCACCGTCGTGGCTACAAACCCCGCGGACGGACAAGAATTGAAGAAGATCGGTAAGTTCGTAATAATCCGGTGACCGGGGAGGCTTTACCAATGCAGAAGAGAACGCTTGCTATAGCCTGTGCCGGGCTGATACTAGCCTCGCAAGCGGCCTGGGCTCAGAACGTAGGAGAGGGCTTGGTGCCTACGCCCGATCAGTCGACGACCAGGGTCGGGACGCGCGGGGCCAACTTCCTCGAGTTATCGGTTGGTGCGCGAGCACAGGGGCTGGGTAATTCGGGGATGGCGCTGGTCGATGGTGCGGAAGCCCTGTATTGGAACGTCGCCAGCATTGCGGAGTCGGAGGCGTTCAGCGTGGCTTGGACCTACTCCATGCTATACGACGACGCCGACGTGACGCACCAATTCGGAGGTGTGGTATTCCCGCTCAACGATGTATCGGCCATCGGCGTAAGTTTCATATCGTTGAACAGCGGGGACATCCTGCGAACGAGTGAGTCCTTCCCGGACGGCGGTGACCCCCAGTTCGGTGAGACCTTCGATTGGAGTGCATTTTCGGGCCAGCTGGCTTACGCGCGGTCGGTCACCGATCGCCTCAGCGTAGGAGCGGCTGTGAAATTCGTCAGTGAGGGTATTACGAGCGCCAAGGCCAACTGGGTCGGCGCTGACGTCGGGGCGAAGTTCCGCACTGGTCTGATTGGTGCGACGATCGGTGGTGCGATCACGAACCTCGGCGGTGATGCGCGGATGGAGGGATCGGGGGTCCAGACCACGATCGCCGACAACACCGACGCGTTTCCCACCGGCGAGGTCGTGTCGGTTCAGTACCAGACGACAGCGCTTCAGCTGCCGACGGCGTTTCGCTTCAGCGTGATGTTCGACGTGACCGGCACACCCGAGGCCTGGTTCCCGGCGGCGGGACCGAATTTCAACCTGCGCTGGCTGGTCGACTTCTACGACTCGATCGGCACGCCGCTCATGCCCTCGACCGGTTTGGAGTTCTCGTACAAGGATTACTTCTTCGTGCGGGCGGGCAAGCAATGGGCCAACGAGAACAACGCCGGCGAGTTCAGAGATTTCTGGGGCGGCACGGGATTCGGTGGAGGACTCAAGATACCGCTCTCTGATCGGTATTCGCTGGGATTTGACTACGCTTACGCAAACAAGGACGCTCTGGAGAACACCCAGACGTTCAGCTTCAACTTTGGGTCCTTCTAGTCGACCCGATGCGTTGCGGGCGCCACCCTGACCCGTGGGAGATGCAGATATGATGCGAGTTCGCGCGACAATACTGACTCTGGCACTCTTGATCGCAGGCGCCACGAACGCCGACGCTCAAGCGGTCCAGGACAATTTCCAGGTTGCAGCTACTACCGGCTACCAGACCTATGCCGACAATAGCGGCTTAAAGAGCGGTGCATGGACAGTAATGGGAACGGCGACCTATTACGTGGCGAATGCCATTGGCGTCGGTGTTTGGACCGACCTGAGCTTCGCCGAAGCCGACGGCAGCAAGTTCCCGGTGTCGGCTCAGTCCTACATCGACTCGACAACCCTGAACACGTTGAATCAGCCGCTTCAGATCTGGAATTATGGTGCTCATGTGAAGTTACAGCTGCCGGAGGCAAGTCTGACTCCGTACGCGCTGTTGGGTGGAGGCGGCTACGTCATGTTCCTCGATGCCCAGCAGCAGGACGAGCTGGCCAAGGTGACGGGCGGCGTCGTCCTGCTCGGCCTGGGTGCCGATTGGGCAGTGACGGAGACCCTGGGTGTCGAGCTCTTCGTGGCCGACCACTTTTACCCCAGCTGGACGCCGGGCAACATATATCCGGCAGATGAAGATTTCATCGACACTCAGTTCCCGCAGCTCAGCTCGGGAGTCATTGAGGACATCAATGAGTCGAAGTCCATCCACAACTTCAGTGTGGTTCTGGGTGTGACGGTAGTGCCCGGGAGATGAGGCTGTCGCAGTCCCCCGGTGCGATAAGAGTAGAGGTGTTTAAGGTCGCGGAGGATTGCGAGCCGCGGACCCAATTCAGGTACAGGGAGAGTACGTCATGAATCCACGTGTTGTGCGTCAGTGGATGACCCGCCTCGGAGTTCTGGGAGGGACGGCCCTGGTACTCGCCGGGTGCCCGGAGAGTGCCGACCAGATCACCGAGTTCGCCAGTCAGCCGGCTTGGAATTTCGCCGTGGCGAGCGGGTACATCGCACCGGTTGGTCCCTTCTCTATCGATGCGTTACCGGTCGTGTTCGATACTGCGGTAGCGGACGCCTACGGACGTGCGGTAGCCGGGGCATCGCCATACTACCTAGGCGGCTATTGGGAGATGCTCGGTTTCGCGCGCGGCTCGGCCGCTGATCCGCGGACACCGGCTTTGACCAGTGCGGCGGCGGCCGGCGGAGACATGCAGATCTGGGGCCCGAATTTCAATTGTGGTGCGCCATGCGCGCTTCACAACCCATGGACCACGGCTTCCATCACCGGCTTGGCGGCTAGTACCAACTACGTCGTAGCCTTCTACCGGTATGAGCTCGCGGTCAACGGCCAGCTCGACGCGAACCTGGCTGCGGGCGCGAACCTCGGGTATACGGCGGACGCACCGGACGCGCTGAGTGTGGCCGGCGGCACCGGACCTGCGGGCGATCCTACGATCACGCTGGTGTATCCAACGTTCGTCACCATGCCGGCGAATGATGCGAACCCGTTCGTCGTTGGGAACTTCACGTCGTCACCCGAGGGCGCGGGGAACTTCGACGGGATCATCGATGGTACGGGATTCCTCTACACGGACATCTCTGGTGCTCCGGCGGATGCGTCGTTCGACTCGTCGCTGGTCGCGCGGAACGATGGTACGGCGACGACGTTCCCGCGCTATAACTACATCGTGATCCATGAAGGTACGGCGACGACGGCGGCGGAAGCGGCGGCGCTCCCGCACGCGGCGCGCTTTCAGATCGGTGCGGATTTCGCGGTGGGTGGTGCGGCCATCAACAACGCCTACGCGCCGTTCCCGACGGCGGTCTCCTCGGGGGACCTGACGGCGGTGCCTGGCTTCCAAGGTGCCAAGCCCACCGTGGTTTCCGCGACGTACAACGGCCTGGAGAACCTTGCCGGTGGCGCGATGTACGAGGCCTGGATGGTCAACCCGGGGACGGGCGCCAGCACACAGGCTTTCGGAACGCTCAACACGATCCAGGTCCTGGCGGAATTCGACGAGATCACGGGTGAGGTCATCGCTACGCGCGACTCAATCGTCGATACGCAGTACGGTGTGTCCAGCTGGGTGGGCGGCGATACGGCGATAGCCGGTGTTTCGGTCGGCTACCGGTACGAGTTCATCGCGGCCGACAGTGCGATGCCGGGCGGTGCCGCGGATAGCCTGGGATTCTACGAGTACCTGGCGCTGACCCTCACGTCCAGTGCCACGACGGGAACGTTACCCGACGCGAGGCCGTTCTTCTTCCAGTATGCGGACCAGAACGGGACGCCGAGCGATATCAGCGATGACGTCTTCTTCTCGAGCGGGACGTATACGTTCGGCAATTTCGATGCCTCGGATCCGACCAACAACCGCGTCTACAGCGGTCAGGGGCAGGGTACCGGAGCATTCCGCGAGCAGGAGTTCCTATCGGAGATGACATCGCTGTCGCTGCCACCGGTGGGCTATAGTCTGGTCGGCTGGCTGGAGGATGTGGATGGGAACCTGTATGTCCTTCCGGACATAACGGGTCCGGCGATGGACTACGTTTCGCTGGTGAACGCCGACGTCGAGCCGGTGGCGGGCGTCACGACCCCCAACGGTATCCTGGAGGCGGTGTTCCAGGGCGAGCAGGATGACGTCGTCACCAATGATGAGGCGAAATGGTATTCGGCCAGCCCCCCAGCAGCGGTATGCCCGGAGGGCCAGATTCCGAACGAGGTACTGCAAGAGACCGGCTTGATCGGAACAACCCTCAGGTCGTTCTGGATCAGCCTCGAGCCGAAACTCGGTGACTCGCGTATCGGGCCGATCCCGGTGCAGGTCGGAGTCGTACCGGATCGCATTCAACGTGGCGTACCGGCGTGCGTAGACGAGGATTGACGCCGGGATAGCGCATCGGCTCTAAACGGTCATTGCACCGCGAAGAGGGCACGCTTCAACGAGGCGTGCCCTCTTTCACGTAGTTGAGTGTTTCGCGCGAAATACTTGCCCTGCCTGCCGGTGCCAGTAGGTTGGTGGGCTAGTGCAGCGAGTGGACGGAGCCGAGCGTGGGGCTTGGGTGGACGGAGAGTCGGTAAGATTGTCAAGATTCGCACCTGTCGTAGAGCAGCTGGAGCTTATTCGGGGTTGGGCCGCGGAGATCATCCCCGAGGACGAGCTCGCCCGCAAGCTGGAGCGGTCGCGGAAATCCGGAGAGGGCCTGATCGTCAAGGAGGGGTTCGATCCTACACGTCCCGACCTGCACCTGGGGCACGCGGTGAGCATCAAGCTGCTAAAGGCTTTTCAGGATTTGGGCCACCAGGTCGTCTTCGTCGTGGGCGACTTCACCGGCCTGGTGGGTGACCCCAGCGGTCAGGACGAGACGCGCCCACAGCTGGACGAGGCCGAGATACGCGAGAACATGAAGACGTATCAGGACCAGGTCTTTATGATTCTCGATCGCAAGAAGACCAGGATCGTGCGGAACAGCAGCTGGCTGGCAAAGCTGAAGCTGGTGGACGTACTGGGTCTGGCTTCGCGTTACACCGTTGCGCGGATGCTCGAGCGCGACGACTTCTCGGCGCGATACGGCGACGGGCGGCCGATCTCGCTGCACGAGTTTATCTACCCGCTGATGCAGGGGTACGACTCCGTGGCGCTGGAGGCGGACGTGGAGCTGGGTGGGACGGACCAGAAGTTCAACCTGCTAGTGGGCCGGACTCTCCAGGAGCGCTTCGGGCAGGAGCCCCAGGTTTGTATCACCGTCCCGCTGATGCGCGGGACGGACGGTGTCAGGAAGATGTCGAAATCGTACGACAACTACATTGGCATCACGGAGCCGCCGGAAGAGATGTACGGGAAGGCGATGTCGATACCCGACGAACTGCTGGAGGAGTGGTACCACCTGGCGTCGTCGCTGCATGGGGCCGAGCTGGAGTCCGCTGTGGCCGCCAGTTCAGAAGACCCGTTGGGGGCTAAGCGAGCCCTGGCCCGTGATATCGCCCGCACCTATCACGGCGAAGAGGCGGCCGAGCAAGCGGAGGCGCACTTCGATCGGGTCGTGCGCCGCCGCGAGCAGCCGGAGGAGATTCCCGAAGTGGAGATCGTGCGCTCGGGCGACGACATGTGGTTGCCGAAGGTGATGGTGGAAGCCAAGTTGGCGTCGTCGAGCAGCGAAGCCGTACGGCTGATCCAGCAGGGCGCCGTTCACGTTGAGGGCGTGAAAGTGTCGGACCGGGATCATCGCGTGCCGACATCGGGGCCTGTGCTGATCCAGCGGGGCAAACGGCGGTTCGCGAAGGTACACTTTCGCTGACGCCGTCGGAATCGCCAGGCAGCTCGGATCGGTCGCCAAAACCAAGAGGGGGAGTGTCACTTGTGGGTCGAGACGACGAGGGTCGATAAGCCTTGGGGCCACGAGCTCATCTGGGCACACACGGATCGCTATGTGGGCAAGGTGCTGCATATCAAGGCCGGCGAATCGCTCTCCTTACAGTATCACGAACAGAAGGACGAGACGATCCACGTTCTACGCGGACAGATGGTGTTCCAGGTGGGCGCGGGCGAGAGCGATCTGGAAGAAGTGGCGTTGGACGAAGGTATGAGCTTCCGCATCCAGCCTGGAACACGCCACCGGATGACGGCCGTGAGCGACTGTGACCTGCTGGAGGCTTCGACGCCGGAACTGGACGACGTCGTCCGCCTCGAGGATCGCTATGGACGAGCCTGACGTCCTGGAGCAAGAGGCGCGCTTTTGCACGGTTCTGCTCTCTCTGGGGTCGAACCTGGGCGACCGGGTCAGGTACCTGGAGCGGGCGTTGGAGCAGTTGAGGCGCGAGATTCGTATCGAGCGGGTCTCTTCGATCTACGAGACCCGGCCGGTCGGAAACCTCGAGCAGCCCTGGTATCTCAATCTGGTCTGCATGGCGACCACGTCGCTGAAGCCTCACGCCTTGCTGGAGTACATCGGTGCAATCGAAGCGGTGCTGGGCCGCAAACGCGGCAGCGAGCGCTATGCGGCGCGAACAATAGACATCGATATTCTGGCCTACGACGACCGAATCATCGACGAGCCTGATTTGGAGATCCCGCACCCCCGGATGACGGAGCGCGGGTTCGTTTTGGAACCACTGGTGGAGATCGCGCCGGAGTGGCGTCACCCGTCCGACGGAAGAACCGCGCTGGAGCTACGAAAGGACGTGATCGACGATGTGGTGCGACCGTATGCCGATCCGCCGCCCGTGCTAGCCGCGGCACCCTTCCTCTAGCGCCGTGGCGTACCGTGCCGCCGTTCGGGCTTCCTACGACGTAGCTCTCTTCATTCCCGGCGATGAGGGGCCGGCAGGCCGCACGCACGGCCACCGCTACACGGTGGAAGGCGTGCTCGAGTCGGAAGCCGTCGATGAATCTGGATTCGTCGCCGACTTTGTCCGGGTCCAACCTCTGCTCAACGCTGTTGCAGACGAGTTTGACCATCGCCTGCTGAACGAGCTGGAGCCGTTCCGTGGGCGAGTGCCGAGCGCCGAGTTACAGGCGGAATACTTCTTCCGGAGGCTGAGCGCGGAGGTCGAGCGTGAGTGCGGCCCGGCCGTGCGCGTGGTCAAGATCAGAGTGACCCAGGAGCCCGATGCATGGGCGGAGTACGAGCGGTGAGAGCGGCCCGGTGCGCCTTCGAAACGGTGCTGGTGATGACGATCGCGTATTTTACCCTGAGCTGTGGCCGCGCCTCGGAGGGACAGCAAGCAAACCTTACCGACGCAGAGCTGGAGAGGATGGTCGAGGAACTGCTGCCACGGATCGAGGAGTTGTCGGGGCTGGCGGTCAAAAGAGTCCCTGCGGTTCGTCGCGCCAGTTCTGAGACCCTCGAGACCTATCTGCTGGAGCGACTCGAGGCGGAATACCCGGATGCGACGCTGGAGAATCTGGCTGCGGCGTACCGCGCGTTCGGCCTCATCTCCGATACGCTCGACGTTCGCGACCTGCTGGTCGATCTGCTGCTGGAGCAGGCGATCGGCTATTACGACCCGGTCAGGGACGTCCTGTTCATCCGAGATGAAGCGTCGGGCACGATGGTGGACGCCGTGATCGTCCACGAGCTCGTCCACGCTCTCCAGGATCAGCAAAGCGATCTTGACTCTCTTACCCACTCCGTCACCTCCAACGATGCGAGGACAGCCATCCAGAGCGCAATGGAGGGGCACGCGACCGCGGTGATGCTCGCCTACCAATACTCCGAGATGACAGGCTCGAGGCTGGCGCCGGAAGATCTTCCCGAGCTGGGCCCCGAGATGGGTGCGGCGATGGCCGACCCGTCCGCGTTCCCGGAGCTGGCAGGCGCGCCCGCCATAGTGCGTGAGCCCCTTCTGTTCGCGTACTTGGGCGGGGCCCGGTACATACAGCGATTGTGGCGCTCGGAGCCCGACAGGCCGGCGCCGTTCGGCGTGTGGTTGCCTGAGTCCACCGAGCAGTTGATCCACACCGAGCGCTTGTTGGTGGAGCGGGACAGCCCGACCCCGATGCGGGTGGGCGACGCAACGGGCGACTGGCGAGAGATGTACGCCTGGGATCTGGGCGAGCTGGAAATGCGGATCTACTTCGAGGAGCACTTGGGGGATAGCCAGCTGGCGGCCCGGGCTGCGGCGGGTTGGGACGGGGACGCTTACTCGCTCCTCGTCAGAGACGGCGATGTAGCGCTGGTGTGGTATACGGCGTGGGACTCGGACGCCGATGCGGACGAGTTCAGCGATGCTTACAGGCGAGCGTTCGCAGCCAGGCACGGTGGTGGGGGCGCTGGGGAACTGCTTCTGGGTAGTGAACGTCAGGCGCGAGTCGAGCGGCTGGACCTCTCCGGGATCCCCATCATGCGTGTGGTCGAGAGTGCGGCGGGGATCGAGGTGGCAGAGCCACCGGAAATCGTCTTGGAGCCACAAGTCCGTTAGGTCGAAGGTCTTAGAATAGCAGCACATAGTCGGTAATACCCCTCAGATTGGCCCAAAAAGGCCTCTGAGGGCCTTTTTGTGGCGTTTGAGCCCCACTGCACGCAAAAGAGTCCAAAGTTCGCTATATGGCCGTATTCATTCCTTTTATGCGATCCCAAGAAAAAACGGCACCCGGCGGGTCGCCGGGTGCCGTCCTGCGGCCTCGCTCTGGGGATCTCTACATAATAGAGGCCAGCACCAGCTCCTTCGGCAGCGGATAGGTGTAGCGATCACCGGCGTAATTCCGAAGGGTCACTTCGTCGTCGCTAATCTCCTCGACGTACTGTGGCAGCAATGGGATCTTGCCGCCGCCTCCGGGCGCGTCGATGACGAAGTGCGGGATAGCCAGGCCGGAGGTCCACCCTCGCAGCGCCTTCATGATCTCGAGCCCCTTCTGGACCGAGGTGCGGAAGTGCTCAGCGCCGGCGACCGGGTCGGCCATGTACAGGTAGTACGGGCGCACCCGGTTCTTGTTGAGCTTCTGCATCAGCTCCTTGATGATCGCCGGGTCATCATTGACGCCCTTCAGCATGACCGTCTGGGAGCCCAGCGGGCAGCCGGCGTTCGCCAGCTTGGCCAAGGCCTTCTCCGTGGCGGGTGTCAGCTCCGCCGGATGATTGAAGTGGACGTTGACGAAGACCGGGTGGTAGCGGGCGATGGTCCTGCACAGGTCTCCTGTCACGCGTTCCGGCAGGTGGTGCGGTACGCGCGTGTGGATGCGAATGACTTCGACGTGGGGGATCTCCCGCAGCTGTTTGAGGAAATGTTCGAGTCGGCGGTCCGACAGCATGAGCGGGTCGCCGCCCGAGAGGATCACGTCGCGGATCTCTTTGTGGTCGCGGATGTACTTGAAGGCTGAATTGAACTGATTCAGAGGGATCTTCTCCGGATCCCCGACCTTGCGCCGACGCGTGCAGAACCGGCAGTACGTGGCGCAAACCGGGCTGACGAGGAACAGGACCCGGTCGGGATACCTGTGGGTGATGTTGGGAACAGGCGAGTCGTCGTCCTCGCTCAGCGAGTCGACAATTCCGTCCAGCACCTCGTTCTCCTCGCCGCTGGGCACGTACTGCTGCCAAAACGCATCTCCGATCTGGCGGATCGAAGCCAGCGCGGCCGGCGTGATGCGGAGGTTGAACTTGTCGATCGCCCTCTGAACCGCCTCGCGGTCGATGTTTTCCTCGCCGAACATCTCTATGAGCTGGTCAACGTCGGTAATACTCTTCTTGAGTATCTGTTGCCAGTTCGCCATAGTCGTACACCTCGGTCGAATCATGAGTTAGAGACGTGAGCCAGAGGATGAACCTCCGCTCCCCCCACCATGTCCCTTCGTCCTCACTTCTCGCGACTCAATCTCCTGCGAAGAGACAGACGACTACTTGAACCTCTTTGTATAGGTGACGCGGTCGTCACCGTCATCGTAGAAGTCGGCGATCTGCGCGACTTCCTCGTAGCCACAGGCTACATAAAAGTGACGTGTCGCAGCGTAGTCCTCGCGCGACGACGTCTCGATCGCACACATGCGCGCTCCCGCCGAGCGCATGTGGCTCTCGGCCCGCTCCATCAGGCCCCGACCCACACCGGAGCCGTGGAAGCTTGGGTGCACGGCGATCCAGTACAGATCCCAGGTGTCGACCGTGCACGGCGTCGGTCCGTACAAGGCGAAGCCGGCCAGCCCATCCGACTCTGACAAGGCGCCGACCGCCCAATAGTCCTTTCCCGGAGCATCGCAGAAGCCATCGAACACCTCGAGCGCCACGTCGACCTCGTCCGGCCTGAAGACGCCGGCCGCCTGGACGATGCCGGCCACCTGTTCGCGGTGGGCCCTTTGCGGCGGCTCCCAATGGAGATCGGTTCGCGCTTCCCGCACCGTCGACATCAGCTCACCGCTTCGCCGACGGCAACGGGCTGGAGGATCGTCCAATCCGAAGCCGGGGATGTATGCATGCCGTTCAACGCGCAATCGACGACCTTGCGGATCAACTCGTCGTAGGACCACCCGGCCACGCGCGCCTGGCGCGCCAGCCCGGCGTCCAGCGAGAGGTCCGGGTTTGGGTTGATGTCGATAACGTAGGGAATGCCGTCACTGGTCAGGCGAACGTCGACGCGAGCGTAGCCTCGCCCGTCCATGAGCCGCCAGGCGCGTCCGGCGAGTCGCTGTAACTCTTCCGCTTGTTGGGGCGGTAGGTCGGCAGGACAAACCGGGACCGTGCCCTGATAATCGGTGCTCTCCGGCTTCCACTTGGCCGCGAAGGAGACGATGGGCGGGGCCTCGTGCGGTAGCGTGCTGAAATCGATCTCCGCAGGCGGAAGCAAGGAGTCGCCGACGATCGCGAGGTTGATCTCACGCCCCTCGATGAAGTCCTGGATGACGACCTTGTCCCAGGTCTCACGGATTCGGGCGACCGCTGCCAGCGTCTCGGGTAACGAAGTCACCACTGACGTGGAGTGGACACCGTTCGAAGCGTCTTCCGCAGCCGGCTTCACCATGGACGGGAAGCGATCGAAGTCCTCTGGGAGCGGGTGAGCGCCGTCCACGACAATCCAGTCCGGCACCGTGATCCCGTTCGCCCGCAACATGGCAGCGCAACGGTCTTTATCGAGGCAGAGGAGGAGGGTGGCGGCCGAGGCGCCCGTCATGGGGATCTCGAGCAGTTCCACGGCTCCCGCAGCCAGGTGCTCGCCTTGTGCACGCCCGCCCACGGTCTCGCAGAGGTTGAAGGCGAGATCGAAGTCGCCGTCGATGAGTGCCTGCAGCCAATCGACGATCTTGTCCTCTTGGAGGCTCAGCTCGCAGGGCTCGTAGCCGAGGGTCTCGAGCGCCTCGATGATGCGCAGCGTGGATTGGGCCGGCGCGGCCGGGTCGCCGGACACGAACGTCTCGGCGAAGTGATCGACGAGCACGGCCACGCGCTTCGGGGCCTGTCTCTCGCGCCCCGAACTCTTCGCGCCGGCTAGCGGTGCCTCGGTCTTGCTAGATTGGGACCTTGAGTTCATAGCGCGCGGCGGCGGCTCGAAGGACCGAATGGATCACGTCATCGAACGTGAGTCCAGCAGCCCGGGCCGCTTTCGGGTAGCTCGAGTTCTCGTTGGGGTCCGGAATCACGCCTGGCAACGGGTTGATCTCCAGGATATGGGGATTCTCGTCCTCGTCGCAGCGGACGTCGATCCGAGCCCAATCGCGACAGCGGAGACTCCTGAACGCTGCCATCGCAATCGCTTCGATACGGTGCTGCAGTTCCGGCGTGCACCGGGCCGGACAGCGGAAGATATCCAGCGGCTCCTCGGGCCGATCCCAGATCCACTTGGACTCGAACCCGTAAACCGGGTGAACGCCGCTGGGTAACTCTCCGTAGTCCAGCTCAACGATCGGCAAGACGCGCACGTCGCCATCGTTGCCGAGCACTGCAACGGTGAACTCTCGACCGCTGAGGAACCGCTCGACGATGGCCGGCTCGTTGTACCGTGCGACCACCCGGGCGACCTCGGCTTCGACGTCGGGCCAGGTGGCACAGAAGGATCGCTGAGTGATGCCCTTACTTGAGCCTTCGTGAAGTGGCTTCACGATGACCGGCAGCTCGATGGAGCGCCGTATGTCTTCAGGGCTCTCGACTGCTTGGAACTCGGGCGTGGGTATCCCATGGTGGACCAGGGTCTCTTTAGCCCGCGCTTTGTCGAGGCAGATCCCCATCGTAAGGGGGTCGCTACCTGTATAAGGGATACCCCAGAACTCGCAGAAGGCGGGTACGTGGCCCTCTCGACTGGCCCCGCCCATGCCTTCGGCGAAGTTGAACACAATGTCGGGTTGTTCCGCGCGCAGCTTGGCGGGGAACTCGGAATCGGCTTCCAGGCGAACGACCTCGCCGATCTTGGAGAGGGCGGCCTGGATCGCGTCGATCGTCTCGTCATCGTCCCATTCGGCGTACGTATCAGAGAACTCAACCTGACCGCCGGCTGCCGCTTGGTTGCCGTTCGTGTCGGAGGGATCGATGGTGGGAGGGTTCTCCCGGAGAGACTCGTACAGGACCGACGCTCTTACTTCGTCCGTCGGTTTGAGATTAAAAGCGAAACCGATGCGGAACCCGTTCGCGCGACGGTCTAATGATGAACCCGGAGCTCTTCGCGCTCCTATGCTTCCGATGGTACCCGCTCCTGAAAATGTTCATCTCGCGTAGCCGCGCTTGAGGCAAAAAAATCCAACCGCACCCCCGCCCGTGCCACACAATAAACTCGCTTCGCATCAAGATAGGAACAAAGTAAATAAAATGAAAGACTTTTGTAAACACTTTTCTTCGGATCGGCTCCGGTCGAACTCGCGGGCGATCGCATTTCCGAATCGGATTTGCCCGAGTTTGATCGTGCCCAGTGCATCGACTAGCTTGGTGTGCCGTACCGCGCAGCGTGATGCGATTCACAACGTGAAGTTGAGCGGAAGAGGGATGACTCGACACGATCAAGACGGTCATCGCACGATCGTAAGCTTCGGCGAGCCTGCGCCAGCTCGGCCCTACTCTATATATGTGCGCCCCGGTTTGCTCGATGATTTCGGGCCCCTGATCGCCGAGGCCTGTCCGGCGCATCTATATGCTGTGCTTAGTGATAGCCGCGTGGCCGAGCTGTATGGAGAGCGGGTCCTGGCCGCTCTGGATGGTTGTGGTCTCAAAGCGTCTCTCTTCCGCTTCGCCGCAGGCGAGTGGAACAAGACTCGGGACACCTGGGGTGAGCTTACGGACGGAATGCTGCGGTCCGGTTTCGGACGTGACACCGTCGTGGTCGCTCTGGGTGGTGGTGTAGCGGGTGACCTGGCGGGCTTCGTCGCCGCGACCTACATGCGCGGGTTGCCGGTCGTACAGATCCCCACCACGTTGCTGGCCATGCTCGACTCCTCCGTCGGCGGCAAGACCGGTGTCGACACCACCGCGGGGAAGAACCTGGTGGGTGCCTTTCACCAACCGAGCCTGGTCGTCATCGACCCGCAGGTCGTCAAGACTCTGCCGGCACCGCAGCTGGCGGCCGGCCTGGCGGAGGCCTTCAAGCATGGTCTGATTCTGGACGCCACCTACTTCGAAGATCTAGTCCGCAATCTCGATCGCATCTTCGAGGGCGATGCGGCGACGCTGACGGAGGTGATAGTCCGGTCGGTGGAGATAAAGGCTGAGGTCGTCGGCCGGGACGAGCGTGAGGGAGGCTATCGGCGGATCCTGAACTTCGGCCACACGATCGCGCATGCTCAGGAGGCCATCTCCGGATATGCATGGTTGCACGGCGAGGCTGTGGCGGCGGGGATGGTGGCGGAAGCTTCGATCGGGGAGGCCATCGGGGTAACCCGGGCGAAGGTGGCGGAGAAGATCCGCACGGCCCTGATGGCCGCGCGCCTGCCTGTGGAAGTAGACCGCGATGTAGATCCGGCGCACTTCTTCAAAGCCCTCGAGCTGGATAAGAAGCGAGAGGGTGGCCGCACGATGTACACGCTGCTCGCCGATGTGGGTCGCGTTGCCGGTTCGGTGGAGGAAGGGTGGACTCGCGAAGTCCCGGAGGAGACGGTCCGCGAGGTCCTCTTCGGTTAGCCGGCGAGCCGGGTTTGACGGCTGGCCACAATTTTGGCAGATTTTCTCCCTTGTGAACTTCCGCTCGGGAGGGCAGCCATCGGGGATAGAGTCCGTATCTCAGGCCTGTCGGTGCAGGATCTGCTCGATCGGTGTGCCGCGGAGGAGCCCGATAGGCCGCTCGTGGTGTTTGGGAAGGAAACGCTCTCCTACGGGCGGACGCAGCTTCAGGCGCGCTCTCTCGCCGCGGCGCTCCACAACCTGGGGGTGGGAGAGGGAGACAGTATCGCCATCGACCTCCCGAACGGGCCCGAGTTCGTCGTTTCGGCGCTTGCGGCGGCGAATCTGGGCGCGACCATCGTGCCGCTGAACCCCGCCTACTCGGCCCACGAGCTACAGTTCATGCTTCGGAATTCGGAGGCGTCGGTTGTGATCGCCGCCGAGGAGTACGAAGGGCAGGACTGTCTGGAGCTGTTCGAGCGGATGCAGTTCAGCCTTCCCGACCTGCAGTACGTCGTGACGGTGGGGGAGGAGGATCTGTGGTACGACGACAGGATCTTCCAGTTCGAAGACTTGGTGATGAGCGGTGAAGGGAAGAGCTACCCGGCTGTCAGTATCGACCCCGAAGAGGACGTCTACGCGATCCTCTACACGGCTGGCACGACGGGTAAGCCGAAGGGTGTGATGCTGACGCACGCGAACCTGGTGCAAGCAGCTGCAGCGACGGCGGGGGCTCTGGAGATGACGGGGGAGGATGTAGCCCTCATCACCGTTCCGGTGTTCAACATCTTCGGTTTGGCTGCTCTGTTTTCTGTGTTGAGTGTCGGAGCCGCCGTGGTGCTGATGGAGAAATTCGATGCGGCCAGCTCGTTGGAGTTGGCGGCGGAGAGCGGAGCGACGGTACTCCACGGTGCGCCGACGATGTTCGCGTTGCAGCTGCGAGCCGAGGCGATCGGGGATCTGGACCTCTCGCGGCTGCGAACGGGGGTAGTGGCCGGCGCGCCGGTGTTGGACAGGCTGGCCGACGAGATTCGCGAACGCCTGGTGCCAGGTGTCGAGATCGCATACGGGCTGACTGAGACGTCTTCGATGGTGTCGATCACCCAGCGCGCTGACCCGCCGGAGAAGCGCCACTACACGGCGGGACGGCCTCTGGAAGGTGTCGAGGTGCTCGTTCTCGGTGATGATGACGAGGTGCTTCCGGTGGAGTCGATCGGCGAGTTGGCAGTCCGCGGCCCCAACGTCATGAAGGGTTACTACCGGCAGCCGGAGGAGACGAGCCGCTCGTTCACACCAGACGGGTTCTTCCGAACGGGTGACATTGGGATGGTGGACGAGGATGGTTATCTTCATGTCGTCGGGCGGAAGAAGGATACGATTGTCCGAGGTGAGGACTTGATCTATCCGCGCGAGCTGGAGGACCTGCTGCGCATCCACCCGGCCGTGCAGGAGGCCGTGGTGGTTGGCGTGGAGGACGAAGTATTGGGCGAACTGATTTGCGCCTGCGTCCTACCGGTCGAAGGAGCGATCGTGACGGGCGGCGAGGTCAAGGATTTTTGTCGCGGACGGATCGCTCAGTACAAGGTCCCCGACCTTGTGCGATTTGTGGATTCGTTCCCCATGACGGGGAGCGGGAAGGTCCGACGTGTCGAGCTGGCGCGAATCGTTCGCGCCGAACAGGCTACGCGCCGGACGTAAGTGTAGTCTCGAGAGAACAGAACGGCTGAACGCCCGGGCGGCGAAACAAGGAAGCACAAGGCTCGGCACAGCTGCTGGGACCGACGGAACTTCGGTGTACGCGGTCAACGGCGCTGTTGCCACTATCGAGCGGAAGTCCTTCCCGCGTTTCTATCCAAGCCCCTCGAGTGCTGTCTCCCTCTGTCTCTCCTGCGGTGTAATACGTTGTTATGTAAGGAGTTAAGAGAGAAATGGAAGTGCGACAGGACGGTCCCGAGCTTCGGAGCGAGTTGCGGCCCGACGTCGATGACAGCCACCAGGCGGCGCTACTCATCGACTTTGACAACGTCACGATGGGGATTCGGTCGAACCTCGGCCAGGAACTCCGCAACCTGCTGAATTCCGATGTCATTCGCGGCAAGGTGGCGGTACAGCGTGCCTACGCGGACTGGCGACGGTATCCGCAGTACATCGTGCCGCTGTCGGAGGCGTCGATCGATCTGATCTTCGCGCCGGCGTACGGGTCGTCGAAGAAGAACGCGACGGACATTCGGTTGGCGATCGACGCGCTCGAGCTTGTCTTCATCCGCCCGGAGATCAAGACGTTCATCCTGATGTCGGGTGATAGCGACTTTTCTAGCCTGGTTCTCAAGCTGAAAGAGTACGGGAAGTACATCATCGGCGTTGGGATCCAAGAGTCGAGCTCCGACTTGCTGGTCCAGAACTGCGACGAGTACTACAGCTATTCGGCTTTGTCGGGTTTGAGCAAGACGGGGGATCAACCGCTGGAAAGTCACGACCCTTGGGTGCTGACGGGGAGAGCGGTCGCCAAGATGGTGGAGCGCGGCGACACGATGCGGTCCGATCGTCTCAAGCAGGTCATGCTCGAGATCGATCCGTCCTTCAACGAGAAAGAACAGGGCTTCAACAAGTTCAACCGATTCGTGGTGGAGGCTGCTTCCCGGGGGCTTCTCTCGATCCAGAAGATGGAGAACGGGCAGTACGGAGTGGCACCACCTACGCAGAAGGGCACCGTGAAAGCGGCTGCGGAGGCCAAACCGGAACGTAGGGAGTCGAGACCACGGCGGGGAGGCGAGCAGCGCCGCAAGGAACCGGCCGGCGAACCCGATCGGGCGCCTGCCGTGCAGGAGAAACGGACACAACGAGCGAGGCCCAAGCTGACGATGAAGTCGGCGCTCGACCTTCTCAACCAGGCGGTGGACGCTCTGCTAGAAGGCGGCGGCGACTCCGTCCGCGATAGCGATGTGAAGCGACGGCTTCTAGCGATCGATCCCGCCTTCGACGAAGGCGAACTCGGCTACAGCAAGTTCAGCAAGTTCCTCCAGGCCGCGGAAGCGGAAGGGGCTGTGGTGCTGACGCGGGGGCCTAACGGGAACTACCAAGTCGGACATGGCAAGGCCAAGCGTGGCGCCAGGCGTAAGGCAGCGGAGCCGGAGGCAGCGGAGCCGGGGGCAGCGGAGAGCGCCGGCGAGACGACGATGAAGCGTCTGGCCCGTTTTCTTTTCGGGGCCTCGAGAGAAGAGCCCGACGCTGGCGCGACTCAACCACAGGCCGCAAAGAGCGAAGAGAAGCCGCAGCCGGCGACGGGGGCCGGGCGCAGGGCGAAGCCGGAAGGCAGGACGCCCGAGCGGGGCGGTCGGCGGCGGGCCGCCGGGACGCCGAGTCGAAGGGGTGGTCGCCGTCCGCCGAGAGAGCGTGATGCGGAAGCGGCGGGACGGGCGAAGAAGGGTCCGCGCCCACCCGGGCGGGCTCCGAGGGGTGAAACGAGTGAGACACCTGGCGGCCGTGGCCGGCGCGGTGAGGCTCGCTCTGGACCGAGTCGCCGCGGTGGCGAGCGGACGAGGCGAGACGAGACAGGTGCACCCGCCAAGAGGGTGGAAGAGGCACCCGTGGTCGAGACGGCTCCCTCAGTCACCCCCCAGCCGCGAGTCGAGCCTCCGGCTGAGCCGGTGAAGGAGTCTCCCGTCGCCGACCTGGAGACCGTTGCGGTCACGCATAGCGAGGTCCGTGCCCCTGAAGCTGCGCCCCGAACGGAAAAGCCGGCGGAGTCCGACGAAGCCAAGAAGGGTGCGACACCCGCACCACTGGCGGGTGCGCCGCGAGGGACGATCCGCGGTCGCTGGGGATCCAGAGGGCGATACCGCCCGTCGCAGGCTCCGCCTCCGATCCTGGAGGGTCAGAGCGCCGGCCGCCCCAGCAGGCCACCGACGAGCGAGCCTCTTGTAGACAGCGAACCGGACAAAGGCGACGGCGATGTCGGCGACCGGTCTCTCCTCTCGCGCTTGAAGGACTATCCGGGTGTCGGCGGCAAGACAGCTGAAACGCTGGTTGAGGCGTTCGGGTCCGACGTATTTCGTGTTCTGGACCAGGAGCCGGATCGAGTCCGGGAGTTGCTTTCGGACCATCGTGCCGAGCGAGTCCTCGCGGCACGCCGCAAGGAGCTTGAAGCCGGCTCTCAGTGAGCGTTCGGCACCGGCCGTTGCCGCCGAGCTTCTTCGACCGCAAGGCGGAGACGGTAGCTCGAGAGCTTCTCGGGTCCTTGCTGGTTTCCGATTCGGCGGAGGGGCTATGTGTGGGGCGCATCGTCGAGACGGAGGCCTACCCCGGTCCCCATGATCCGGCCTCCCACGCTTCGCGGTCTGTGGGACGCACGGCTCGCAACGACCCGATGTTCGGCCCACCCGGGACGATCTACATCCACCTCAATTACGGAGTACACTGGTGCCTGAATGCCGTGGTCGGCTCAGAGGGTCACCCGGCGGCGGTGCTAATTCGCGCCGTGGAACCGGTTGAGGGGCTCGAGTTGATGAGATCGCGTCGGCCGCGGCGACGAGACCGCGAACTGACGAACGGGCCGGGAAAGCTGACGAAAGCGATGGGGATCGGCCCGACGGTTCAACGCCTCCGCCTAACCGGGGGGCCGCCGCTCTTCATCGCTGTGGGCGAGGCCGTTCCCACAAGCGCTGTGGTGAGAGCCCGACGCGTGGGGATATCGAAGGGTGCGGAAGCGGAGTGGCGCTTCTACGATGGCCGAAGTCCGTGGGTGAGTCGCCGGGACAAGCGCTTGGACCGTGCTTGAACGATCAGGTGAACTCGGGCTCGCGCTGGCGAGGGCGGAGGATGCGGCGCAGGGCGAACGCCAGGATCAACGCTATGGCGAAGGCGCACACAACCGTGGGCCCCGTTGGGAAGTCCGTCACGTACGAGCCGTAAAGCCCGAGCACGGTGGCCAGGGTTCCAGAGGACCAGGCGATGGCGAGCAGCTTGCCGGGCCGATCGGTGAACAAGAACGCGATGACCGCCGGGATGACTAGGAAGCTGAAGACCACCAACACGCCAGCGATGGCGACGGACGAGGTCACGACGACTCCGAACAGCGCGTAAAACAGAAAATCCCACCCTCTCACCGACCAACCCTCTCGCTGCGCCTTATCGGGATTCAACGAGATGGTGATGAAGCGGTCCCTCAGTAGCCAGTGGATTGTACCGATAACGGCGTATACGATTGCAGTCTTCCATATCTCCGGCCATCCCACCCAAAGCAGAGTGCCGGAGAGCAGTTCCTCGACGTGCTCGGACCCCCGCGGCGCCTGCGCGGCGAGCAAGATTGTCATCGCGGAAGCCACCACGTAGACAATCCCGATGATTGCCTCCTGCGGTACATAGTTGTGCTTGATGCGCGAGACGCTGAGTAGGCCCGCGGCGATAAGTGTGGCGCCTATACCTATGGCGTAACCGGCCGCGGACTCGGGAATCCCCAGACTCTCGCCCAAGCCGTGAGCGAGACCGAGTCCCGCTGCGGCCCAACCGAAGGCGGCCACTTGTGCGAGGGCGAGATCCACGAAAATGACGCCTCTGGCGATGATATGGATCCCCAGGTAGCCGTGAATTCCGACCAGTATTAGAGCCGCCACGAGGGCCGGGAGCATCAATTCGAGCATGCTTACCTTTAAGACTGCTACTGCGTCGAGAGGCTCACCGCAGAACGCCCGGTGAGTGCGGTGGGAGCCAGCGAAGGCCCGCCGCCCCTCTTTTACGTTCGACTAGGCGCGAGCGCAACCTTACCTGTGTTCGCGCCGTCGGTCCAGCGCTAAGTACGTATTGGACAGGTCCGACACCCAAGTGTCAATGAGATCGAAATAAGTGTTGACACCCTCGGCGCCTTCCACGTGCTCCGGCACGATCACCGCGCGCGCGCCCGTTCGCGAGGCGACGCGTTCGACCTGACTGCGACTGAAGTAGTTGGCGGCGAAGAGCACCGGGATGTCTTCCTGACTCATCGTCGTGATCACACTATTCAGATGACCGGGCGACGGTGGGATACCGGGCTTTGGCTCGATGTAGAGCGCGCAAGGGATCCGGAATCGAGCGCTGAAATAGGCCCAATTCCGATGGTAGCAGGCCATGCGCTGATCTCGAAAAGGCAACGCCTCCGCCATCCAACCGCCCATGTAATCGGTTAGCGGTCTACCTTGGAACTCCTGGCTCGTAGCGAAATCCCACAGCTCGTAGTTGCGCGCAAGCCGCAAGAGCGTCTCCGCTCCAAGCATGTCTACGAATTCGTTTCCGAACGTTCGCCTTAGCACACGATCGGCGAAGCTGTCGTAGTTGGCCTCGTACGCGGCTCTGTTCGCCGGATCGACCCTGACCAGGCCCGCCAGAATATTGCGGGCGATCAGTATCCCGTTGACCGGGTCGGTATGGATATGCGGGTTTCCGAACACGTGCACATCGCCGCCAGCGCGCGACACGTCCCGCGGCACCTGGAGCAGTGTCACACCGGAATAGGCAGCGACATTTCCGGGCGCGCCTTCCACTATCTTGGGATTCCGCGCCCGATCGGTGATCGCCGGCACCCAGAGCTCCAAGTCGAGACCGGTCACGACGAACAGGTCCGCTTTCCCCACCGCGGCTGCGAAGCTGGGGCGCGGATTGACGAAGTGCGGGTCCTCGTCGCCCCGGGCGATAGCCATGACATCGGCCAGGTCGCCGGTCACTTCACGGGCGATGGCGGCGTAGGTTGGCAGCGTCGTGACGACGTTAAGCTTGTCTTGGGCCTGTAGCATCGGCGGGCCGAGAATGGCAGTCGCGAGCAGCACGACCGTCGTCAGTCGCATCAGCCATCGGGAGGAGCATCTAAGAACTCGTTGAAAACTCATCTCGTATCTCCTCTATAACGTACGGTTATAACGTACGGTCCGACCGCGGCCCGCTAATACGTCTCGTGCTTGTGAGGACCTACGGCCCAGACGACTTGCGCCGTGATCGTGTGGCTGCCGTCCATACCGTCGGGCTTCACATAGTTGTACTGCATCCTCACGAAGACCCACTCGCTCTGCCACCAGGTGATCGTCGGCACGAGCATTTGGACGTCGGGCTCCTCACCGTAGTCATCGAGGAAGTCGAACCTTAGCCCTGTGACCCAGCGCCGGCCCAGCCTATAGTTCGCCTGCAAGTAACCGCCGCTCCCCTTGAGATCAGGAGTTCCGTAGTTCTTGCGAGCCCAGTAGTATTCGCCGGCGAGGCGGAAGTCGCGGTATAGAGCCTGCCCGGGTGGGCGCCACCGAAACAGGGCGAACACGTTGAACAGACTCGACTCGAGGCTTTCGTCGCGGTTCTCGCCATAAACGGCAGCGGCACCGAGCTCGAGGTAGCTGGCGGCACTCAAGTCCCAGAAGCTCGTAAAGTTGCCGAGGGCCGCCAGGTTCGTCTTACTGCCTTCGAACATCGCGTCGTTCGCGGTGTTCGTGACCTCCAGCGTCAACGTCTGAAGGCCCGGGCCTGTTCTCAGGGGAGGCAAGACGAAGTTCGCGCCCGTCTGAATCAGACCGTCGTGGCCAAGGAACGCCACGGTGGGCAGGGCGCGGTCGACTTCGAGAAGCGCGTGGTTGTGCCAGCGATTGTAAAGCCCTATCTGCTGACGGAAGTGTCCGATCTTCAGGCCCAGTTGGGCCGGCAAACCGACCCAGTAGAGGTAACCCTCCTCGAGCCCGAAGCCCGAGTGGCCGTGCGATTCTTCCCCCTCCTCCTCCAGGCCAGCGATCGCGAACTCCTCCTCGTACGAAAGGAAGACCTTGGTGCGTGTATACGGGTCCAGGGCCGCCTCGAAAGCGAACTCGAACTCCCGTGGGACGGCTGTGAGAAAGTCGTCCTCGCCGGCCGGTGCTATGTATTGGCCCAGAATATCGCCCGTGACGCTGATCTCCGGGTTCAGTATGCTCAAGTTGCGCGTGCGGCTCCTCTCCGTCGTGTCCTGTTCCTGCTCGCCCGCCGCTGTGCGAGCTGCTGCGCGCAGCGCCTCCAGCTCTTCGGCTGCGCCCTGCGCAGCACCTTCCGCGTCCTCGCCGCGGGCCAGGGCGGCCAGCAGGCTGTCGAGGCGTGCCTCTAGCTCCCGTATCTTGGCCTCGAGGCTGTCGACCCTGACCCGGGGCACAGAATCCTGTTCCGCCTCCTGCGCCCGCAGACCGCCGGGTACGGCGGCGAGGAAGATGCCAAGAACGATTAGGCACAAGGGTGTGCGGTTGGTCCTCATAGCTCTTCTCACGTCAACAATGTTGCGACTCGCGCTCTGGTAGAAGGTCGGCGCGTCGCGAGTCTTGCCGGGTAGTCCTGGCGAGCGTCGGTAGAACTCCGACCATCGGGAGCTATCCAGAGTAGGGGGAAGCTCGAGCGGTCTGTAGCCTCAGGGGCGATAAGCTGAGAGCGGCGTCCAGCATACGGCGCGCGCCGGAGACGGCCGTTATCGCAACTGGCAGCTGTGCAGCCACAACCTGCCTGATCAATGACCGATTCCGCATCTCGCGGCATAATACACTTGTCGTGGCGACGAGGTCAACGCGCGGTTGGCAGTGTGAAATGCGTTCGCGTATCTTCTGGCTCGGGAGAATTATTCGTGTCTGTGTGCTCTGATTGAGGGCGGTGGTTCCGTTGACGCATATCTACTTGCTGGCCGCACTCCTGGGCCTGCTGAATTCCGGGCCCGCCGCGCCGACGACGGCCCTCTTCTTTGCCGCCTTCACCGGCTTTGGCATGTTCGCGGGCGCACTGATGGTTCGCCGCTTCGAGCCTTGGGCGATCAAGCACACGGCTGAACTGATCGCCTTCGCGGCAGGCCTGCTGGTGGCTGGTGCGCTCCTACACCTCATTCCTCGATCCGTGGAATTGCTGGGTGCTGACCGGGGCGTGGCTTGGACGCTCGCGAGCTTCTTGGCGTTCTACCTTCTAGAGGCCCACTTCATCCCCCATGTCCACGCTCGTGGCGATTCACCCATAGAGGATCACCAAGACCATGAGCACGAGCACGGCGCCCATCACTTGGCCCCCTTGGTCGTCATGGGCCTGGGCGTTCACTCGCTGGTCGACGGCGTATCGGTGGGTGCCGGCCTGTCCGCTGGGGCGGTATTGGGTTCAGTGACCGCGCTGCTGGTGGTGGCGCACAAGATGCCCGCGGGTATCGCGGCAATGTCCGCGCTCTACCATTCAGGGTTCACGGGCGGACGCGCTGTCTGGACGACGGCGGGCCTGGCTTTGGTCACGCCAGTCGCTGTGGTCGTGAGCTACTTCACCCTGAGAGATGTTTCGAACGATATGCTCGGCATCCTGCTCGCAGTGGCGGGTGGCACCTTCTTGTATGTAGGGGCGGCAGACCTCCTGCCCGAAGGCCAAGCCCGGGGTCGACCCGGCAACACGCTCATGTTCTTCTTGGGTGCTGTGCTCATGTTCCTCGTCAAGTTGGCGGTGCATTGAGGATTTTTTCGGTCTTTGTTCAATTGACGGTGGGGCGGAATCGCATTAGAATGAAAGCAAGCGAATTAAGGCTGCAGCGACCCATTCTTGAGCCAACACGAGAATGTGCGGGCCCGGCTTCTTCGGCCAACGCCATGCCCGGCTCGGGAAGGCGGAAAGCTGAAGGGAGGGTCCTCCGGTTGCAGTAGGGCTTCATTGAATGCCCTGTGGCCCCAGCTTCGCTCGTCGGCCTCCGTGAATTCGGGGGCCGGCTTTTCTTTTTCACCGCCAACCTCCCTTGTGGACGGCCGCAACTGGCACGATCCCAATGAATGCTCTAAGTTAGGGCGAAATTCCAACGCTATGTCAGCCATTTTGGCGGATATCGCCCGCAGCCAGGGGTCTTTCTGTAGGTTGTCTAACTAATGCCTGTGGTCAGGGTCACGCGGCGGCTTTATTTCAGCGCCGGCCACCGTCTACACAACCCTCAGCTCTCCGACGCTGAGAACCGGGAGATCTACGGTCTGTGCAACAACCCGAGTGGCCACGGCCACAACTACGGGCTGGAGGTAACGCTGAGGGGGGAGGTGGACCCGCGGACTGGATACGTCTTCGACCTGAAGCGGCTGAAGCAGGCGGTGGAAGAGACGATCCTGACCGATGTGGACCACACCAACCTGAACGTCGATGTACCGTGGTTGGAAGGAGTGATCCCGACGGCGGAGAACATCGCGGTTAGGATATGGCAGCGGTTGGAGGAGGTCTTGCCACCGGGGATGTTGGAGCGGGTGTCGGTGTTGGAATCCGAGCGAAACATAGCGGAGTACAGAGGCGAGTGACGTCGGAAGCCATACCGCCTCGTTGGGGGAGATCACGTCAGTGGACACGAAGAGTCTGCAGGACTTAATCCGCGAGCAGCTTCGAATACTGGGTGAGGACCCGGAGCGGCAGGGTCTTGTCCGGACGCCCGAGCGGGTGGAGAAGTCCCTGCGCTGGTTAACGCGGGGCTATGAGATGGACGTCGCAGACGTAGTGGGCGATGGAGTCTTCGATGCCGACCACGATGAAATGGTTATCGTCAAGAACATCGAGCTTTACTCGATGTGCGAGCACCACCTACTTCCGTTTTACGGTAGAGCCCACATCGCGTACATCCCTTCGGGTCGGATACTGGGGTTCAGCAAGCTGCCGCGGATCGTGGAAGTATTCGCTCGGCGACTGCAGGTGCAGGAGCGTCTGACCGATCAGATCGCGTGTGCCATACAGGATGTCCTGCAGCCCAAGGGTGTGGGCGTCGTGATCGATGCTGCGCATTTGTGCATGATGATGCGTGGGGTCGAGAAGCAGAGCTCGAGGACGATCACGAGTGCTGTACGGGGGCTCTTCCGCAGCGATGCGCGGACTCGGGAGGAGTTCTTGCAGCTCGTAGCGTCCCAGGCCGTTCATTCGTGAGAGAGAAGCGGGGACGAGCTGGCTGCTCGTAGAATCGTATTGACCGGGGCTACCGGCGGGCTAGGGCGTGCCATAGCTGAGCGGCTTGCCCGGGATGGTGCCGCGCTGTTGCTGATCGGCCGACGCGCCGAAGAGTTGCGTGAACTGGGTGAGGGCTTGGGCGCGAGCGTTCTCGTGGGCGACCTGACGGACGCGGGCTTCGTGGCCGGCCTCTCGTCGCGAGTGTCGGATGCGTGGGGGGCGGCTCCGGACGTTCTGATCAACAATGCCGGAGCATTCGAGTTGGCACCGCTTCACGAAACGGACGTGGCGACGTTCGAGAGACTGATGGCGGTGAACCTGCGTATGCCGTTTGAGCTCACGCGGCTCTGGCTACCGGCTATGATCGAACGGCGAGCGGGGCAGATCGTGAATGTCGGCTCGATTGCCGGGAGAGTCGCGTTCGCGGGAAATGCGGCGTACTCGGCGTCGAAGTTTGGACTACGTGGACTCCACGAGGTTCTGGTGGAGGAGTTGCGGGGGACGGGCGTGCGGGCGACATGGATCGAGCCATCTGCGGTGAACACGCCGCTGTGGGATCGGTTTGATCCGGATAGCCGTTCGGACCTACCGGCGCGGGCGGCGATGCTTGCTCCTGAGGCGGTGGCGGAGGCGGTTCTTTTTGCCATCGCTCAGCCGGAGAGTGTAGCGGTGCAAGAGATCGTCATTAGGTCGAATCCACGGCCTCTGGTGTAAGGCGCAGGACAGTCGATTACTAGTCCAGAGCAGCGACCAGGCGGTCGGCTCGGGCGACACGTGAGCAGGTAAGCAGAACTATGATTCTCCAGCACTTGAAGAAGTTCAAGAAAATCAGCGAGACGAAAGACGGTGTGACGCGCCTGGGCCTCACCGATTGGGAGGACAAGGCCCACGCGGCTGCCGCATCGGTGTTCGGACGAAGCCGCCGCGTGAGACACGTCCGCGACCAGGCTGGCAATTCGTTCATCGTCAACGGGGAGTACAAGGTTCCTTACGTCGTGATGGGTTCGCATCTTGACACCGTGCCGAACGGCGGTTGGCTGGATGGAGCACTCGGTGTGGCGGGAGCTCTCGCCGCGATGCAGAGGATCTTGAAGAAGCACCGCAACGCGCCCGTGGCCGTGGCGATCTGGGCTGATGAAGAGGGCCATCGTTTTGGCAACGGACTGTGGGGATCCAGAATGTTTGGCGGTGCGGTCCGTGAAGATGAATTGACACATCTGCGCGATTGGGACGGTGTGCTGCTGGGCGACTGGCTGGCCGAGCGTGGTCTGCAGAAGAAGCCGCGACGCAGCCGTGAGACGGGCGAGCTAGTAGCCAAGCTGGTCTATAAACCGCCGGTCGAAGTCGGTGTGTATGCAGAGGCGCACATTGAGCAGGGTCAGAGACTGATCCAGGCCGGTAAGCGGGTTGGTTTGGTGACTCACATAGCCGGCATCCGGCGTTGGCGGATCGAGAGCAAGGGTGAGAAGAACCATGCGGGGACTACGCCGATGCGAGAGCGGCGCGACGCGGTCGTTCCCGTCGCCGGCATGGTCGGCCGTCTGCCGCAGCTGGTTCGTGGTGTGGAGAGCGGAGTCATCACCTGTGGGGCGATGGGCGTGGAACCGGGTGTGGCGAACGTGGTTCCAGACCGCTCATGGGCGATCATCGAGCACCGGGCTTCGACCGAGCGCGATCAAGACGAGATCGCGCGGCGGTTGAAGGAGCTGGTGGCCACGACAGGTCCGCGGGCGCCCGGCGTTGCGCTGGACATGACCCTGCTCTCTTCGGTCCGTCCCACTGCCATGTCGGAGGAGGTCACCTCGCGTCTCGAGGAAGTGTGCCGGAAGTCGAACGCGGAATCGATGCGGATGGTATCGATGGCCGCTCACGACGCCATGGCGGTGGCCAGAGTGGCTCCCGCCGGCCTGTTCTTCATCCCCAGCTTGAAAGGAATAAGCCATCGGCCAGACGAAGACTCGCGGCGCGAGGACATCAATCTGGCCGAAGACGTTCTCTACAAGTGGGCGTTGGCCGAAGTAGAACGTGTTCTTTGAGCTTACCGACCTTCTCGCTTGCCCCAGGTGCGGTCCCGCCCACGGCCTGGTGCTGCTCGCACAGGAGGTCAAAGATCGCCGCGTCAAAAACGGCTGGCTGGGTTGCCCAAACTGTCGCCACGACTACCGGGTGACTGACGGTACAGCGGATCTGCGGCTCGATCCTGAAGCCCCTCCTGTGTCGCGCGGTCCCGTAGAGGATCGGGAGCTAGCAGTAAAGGTGCTGGCGCTGTCCGGCATGAGCGACGAAAGGGGTTATCTCGTCGTCGGTGAAGGGATCGCCCACGTCGCCGCTGCCGTGGCCGAGCTTGCGCCCGAGCTGGAGGTCGTCGCCCTGGTGGCTGCTCTGGGCGACGCGACGGAGGAAGCTGGTCTCAGCCGCGTGTTGACGGACGAGCCGTATCCGCTGGCCGAGTACAGCCTCCGCGCCGCGGCGATTGCGCCGGGTGGGGATCCGGAGCTGGTGACCGCGGCGGCGCGGAGGATCGCAGTGGGGGGGCGTCTCGTGCTGTTTGATGCCAGCGATGTTGACGTCGAAGCTGCGCGGAGATCTGGACTATCCGTCCTGGCGTCCGAGGCCGGTACCGCCGTGGCTGAGAGGAAGCGTGACTCGCTTCCGATCATGGGCTGAGCCGGAGCGATAATGTGGGGTCAACCGAGCGCCGGGGACGAGAATTGCGGTGCCCGACTCTCGGTACTACCATGACTTTCGTAAGCATTCGACGGATTGCGGGCCGGCTTGGGATCTAGAGCATGGTAAAGTGGCCGTTCTCTCATCGCGAGAAGGGGCTGGGCGAACCGCCCGACTACTATGGCGAGGGTCTGAAGCTCGCGAACCAGGAAAAATTCCACGAAGCTCTCACCTCCTTTCGTCTGGCACTGAGGGCGAAACCGGACGACCCCGAGATCATGCAGCAGATGGCGGTGATCTATACGCACATCGGGATGCCGGACGAAGCGGTCAAGTACTACGAAGAGGCGATACGCACCGGGGGCGATTCGACGGCGGCCCACTACGGTCTGGCATTCCTTTTTCTGCGCCGTGGTGACACGGAAGCCGCGCGCAGACACCTAGAGGCGTTTCTGAGAGATCCTCCCACTGGTACAGAGGCGGCGGCGCATATCGACCACGCCGAGCGAACATTGCAGCAGCTCGAGGCTGGTGGGCTGGCTGAAGACGAGCCTGACGAAGGAGACGGAGACTAGTCGTGTCATCGGAACCGGGCGATTCTGCAGTTCGGATGGCGGGCGCTCCCAACGATATCCCTGACGGGAACATCGCTCAGCTATTCATCGAAGCGGTGGATACGCACCAGAAAGACCACGCTCTCAAGCACAAGAAGGGCGGCGCCTGGGAAAGCCTCTCTCACCGGCAGGTGTACGAGGCCGTGAAGCGAGTCGCATTGGGATTGCAGGAGCTCGGCATCGAGACGAACGACCGGGTGGCGATTCTGTCCGAGAATCGCCTGGAGTGGCTGCTCTCCGATTTCGCCTGCGTGATGATCGGGGCGATAAGCGTCCCGCTCTACCCCGTGCTTCCGCCGGACCAGGTCGGGTATCTGATCCGGGACAGCGAAGCGAAGGCGATCTTCGTTTCGACGGAAGGGCAACTGTCGAAGGTCAGGGAAGTGAGAGATTCCGCTCCGACCTTGAAGCACGTGCTTTGCTATGATGCTCCACCCGAGGGCGAACAGGGCGTACTGTCGTTCGATGAGCTAATGGAGCTCGGTGATGCCAGAGCCCCGCGTATTCAGGACGACGAATACCGAGCCGTCGCCCTGGCCAGGGATCCCCACGAGGTGCTGACGATCATCTACACGTCGGGCACCACCGGACGGCCGAAGGGTGCCATGCTCACCCACAATAATGTGGCCTCCAACGTTCGGTCCGTGCTCAGGATCTTCGAAATCGGTCCCACAGATGTCGCTTTATCGGTACTGCCGTTGTGTCACATCTTCGAGCGCATGGCCGGCCATTACGTGATGTTCAGCGCCGGAGTGACGATTGGCTACGCCGAATCGTTCGGCGCGGCCATCGACAACGCTGGAGATATCCAGCCGACGATTATGGCCTTGGTGCCGAGAGGGTACGAGCAGATCCACGGGCGTGTCGAGCAGGGCATTCGCCAGGCGAGCCCGGCGAAGCGAAGACTCGCGAACTGGGCTATCAACGTGGCCGGCAAGCGACTGGACCACGTGCTGGCGGGTAAGAGGGTGGATCCACTGCTCGCGATGCAATTCAATGTAGCCGACCGCCTCGTGTGCTCGAAATTGAGGGCGGTGACGGGTGGACGCATCAGGTTCTTCGTTTCGGGAGGCGCACCGCTCGGCAAAGACCTCGCCCGCTTCTTCCATTCTGTGGGGCTACCGATCTTGGAAGGGTACGGTCTGACGGAGACGTCGCCGGTCATCTCGTTCAACCGACCGGGCGACTTCAAGCTGGGGACCGTCGGCAAGCCGGTGCCGGGCGTCGAGGTTGCGATCGCTGAGGACGGTGAGGTCTTGACCCGCGGGCCGCACGTGATGAAGGGCTATTACAAGATGCCCGAAGCCACCGCCGCGGCGATCGATCCGGATGGTTGGTTCCATACCGGTGATATCGGTGTACTAGACGACGAGGATCGACTGTCGATCACCGACCGTAAGAAGGACATCATCGTCACCGCGGGCGGCAAGAATATCGCACCACAGCCGATCGAGAACCGGGCCAAGGCCAACCCGTACGTGAGCCAGGTGCTCATGATCGGGGACAAGCGGAAGTTCCCCATTCTGTTGGTGGTTCCCGAATTCAGCGCCCTCAGAAGCTGGGCTCGCTCGGAGCGCATCGACTGTTCGGATGAGGAAACCCTCATCGCCGACCAGCGCGTCGCCAAGTTTGTGGAACGAGAAGTTCTGGCTACGCTCTCCGACCTGGCCAACTATGAGCGTCCGAAGCGGGTGGCCCTACTGTCGAAGGAATTCTCCGTGGAGAGCGGGGAGATCACGCCCACACTGAAGGTAAAGAGGCGGATCGTCGAGGGCCGGTACAAGCATATCATCGACTCTGTCTACGACTTGGGTTGATGGCCCCCTCGCGTACACCCGCCCGGCCATAGTGGACAACAACTTGAGGCTGGCGTAAATTAATTTGGTTGTCCCCCGGATCCTACCGTTCGTTCGGCACCAGCTGGATCACTTCACTCAAAGACTATGTCGGATCGGAACAGCATTGTCGTCATCCTGGTAACAGCACCTGACGGCCAGGTAGCTCAACAATTGGCCAGCAGACTCGTTGGCGAGCGCCTGGTGGCCTGTGCCAACATCGTCCCGGGTTTACAGTCCGTCTACTGGTGGGAAGGAGAGGTGCAACACTCCGCCGAAGTGCTGATGGTGATGAAGGCGCGGAAGCGGGATGTAGATGCCGTCACCGAGAGGGTAAGAGCGCTGCATCCCTACGCTGTCCCTGAGGTCATCGCCACCGACGTTGTGGGTGGTCTCGAGGCTTACATGGATTGGGTTGTAGCCGAGACCGAGCGTGGCTAATGGCGCAGCCCGAGGACCGTGAGATGTCGAACTCGGCGAAACTCGAGGGACCCGCAGAGGAGCTCTACCGGCGGGCCAAACGGCTGACCGATGAGGGTGCCTTGCAGGAAGCGGTCCGAGCGTACCGTGAACTGCTGGCGATCGAGCCCTCACATCTCAGGGCCCACAACAATCTCGGAGTGGTGTACGATCGCTTGGGAGATCACAGGAGTGCGCTTGCGGAGTATGAGGCGGCAGAGGAGTTGGATCCGGATGATGTACGTCTCCAGTGCAATAGCGCGGCGGTACTGGCGTCGCTGGGTCGGTACCGGGAAGCCGAGGCGAAGCTGACCAGAGCGCTGGACAGCGATCCGAAGAACGCGGACGCTAGAGAGAACCTGGGCCTGGTCTATTTCAAGAAGGGTCTGTATTCGGAGGCGGCGACGGAGTTGAGCAGGGCGGCGGACCTAGATCCGGAGCGTGCCAGTGCGTTCCTTTATCTGGGCGAGGCGTTGAATCATCTGGACGAGTTAGATGCGGCGATGGAGGCGCTGGAGCGATCCGTTCAGATCCGGCCGACGCCCCGTGCCTACTACACGCTGGGCATCCTCCACGACCGAAAGAAGCGGCCTGACTTGGCACAGAAGATGTACCATAAAGCGGATGAGTTGGGTGGATGGTGAGCCCGCGGAGTCGACGCCGGAGCCTGGCCGTCATCATTCTTCTCGCCTGGGTGGTGGTGCTCGCATGGCACGTGCGCCGCGAGTACTTCAGACCGATCACGGTCCGGCTGGCAGAGGCCGCTGCCGATCTCAACCCCTCCGCCTCGTTCTATTCCGTGAAATTGGGCGACATGACGATTGGCTACGCGTCCTCTCGAATTGATACCGTGGCGGACGGGTTCGTTTTGGAAGATGACGTTCGTCTCCGGGTCATGGCTATGGGGAGCGACGTTCCTGCGACGGCTCGAACGGAGGTCAGACTGGGGAATGGCCTCGAGCTTCGTGACTTCCAGTTCGCCTTACGCTCGGACTTCGGGAGCTTCGAAGTTGCCGGCGCGATGAAAGGTGACACGATCCTTGACCTCGATATCGCGGCAGGAGATGGCGAACAAAGCATGTCGATGCCGACCGATGGACCGATCGTCTTGCCTCAGGTCATGCCCGTGCATTTCGCCTTGGGTAGCGAGCCCGTTCCCGGCGAAGTCTACGTCTTCGAAGTGTTCGACCCGAGTGTGATGGAGCGACAGCAGGTCACGATGGAGCTGCTGGGTGCAGAGACCCTGATCATACCGGATAGTGCGACTCTTGACGAGACTTCAGCACGGTGGGTGCCGGCGCGTTACGACACGGTCGAGACTTGGCACGTCAGACAAGGGTTCGGTGGGGTCGAGCTGGAATCGTGGCTCGATTTGGATGGACTCGTGGTTCGTGCGACCAGCCCTCTGGGTTATACGATCGAACGCACGGCCTTCGAGATCGCCTGGAATGAGTACCGTGCCCTCGAAGCGGGCGGTCCGGCGACCGCGCTCGATGCTGCGGACGTCATCGAGCGAACGGCTATTTCCGTGGGTGTAGAACTCCCGGGAGAGGGGCGACTTCGTGGCCTGACGGTTCGACTACGGGGCGTGGATCTCTCCGGGTTCGACTTGGACGGCGAACGCCAACGATTAGTGGGTGATACGCTGTTCGTCGACGGTGGGCCACCGCCGTCGACCGTGAGCTACTCACTGCCGGCCGACGCGGGTGAGTGGGGTGACGCTCTGGCAGCTACGCCGCTGATTCAGGTGGACGACGGTGAGATCCGCCGTGCCGCAGTGGCTGTGGTGGGCGGTGAGACCGACCCGCGAGTCGCCGCTGAGAGGCTGGCGAACTGGGTCTATGAGAACCTGGACAAGAGGATCACGTTTAGCGTGCCCAGCGCGCGCCAGGTGCTCGAGGCCCGCGAAGGGGACTGCAACGAGCACACGGTGCTTTATGTCGCCCTCGCCAGGGCGGCGGGTCTCCCCGCTCGTACGGCTGCAGGGATTGTCTTTGTACGTGACCGTTTTTACTACCACGCGTGGCCGGAAGTGTGGCTTGACGGTTGGGTGCCCATTGATCCGACTCTCGGTCAGTATCCGGCAGACGCCTCGCACCTGCGCTTCGTGGTCGGCGGGTTGGCCCGACAGGTTGAGCTCGTGCGTCTGATAGGGCAACTACAGCTGGATTTGATATCGGCGGAGGAAGAGTGATTCAGCTCAAGAGTCTGACTAAGAAATACGGCGGCTTCACGGCGCTCGACCAATTGAACCTCATGGTGCCGCGCGGGATGATGTACGGCTTGCTTGGGCCGAACGGCGCGGGCAAAACGACGGCGCTCCGCATTATCGCCGGGATACTCCAACCGACGTCGGGCGCCGTCACGGTGGGTGGCTTCGATGTGCAGAAGGATCCCGAGCGCGCGAAGAGCCGATTGGGGTTCATTCCCGACCGGCCGTTCATATACGAGAAGCTGACAGGGGCCGAGTTCCTGCGGTTCGTTGCGGGCCTCTACGGGCAGAATGGTACCGAGGTCGATCGGCGCACGGACGATCTGTTGTCCGTCTGGGAGTTGACGGCCTGGCGAGACGAGCTTCTCGAGGCATACAGCCATGGTATGAGGCAGAAGTTGATCATCTCGTCCGCCCTGATCCACCGTCCCGAGGTCATAGTTGTCGATGAGCCGATGGTGGGGCTGGACCCGAAGGCCGCACGTCTGTTGAAGGACATCTTCCGCGGTTTCGTCAGCCGTGGTGGCACCATTCTCATGTCCACGCACACCCTCGAGGTGGCTGAGGCGCTGTGCGACCGGATCGCCATCATTCAAGATGGCAGGATCCGCGCTGAGGGTACGATGGACGACCTGCGCAGTGAGGCTCAGTCGGGCGACGCCGACCTCGAGGAGACCTTCCTGAAGCTGACGGGAGGAACCGAAGTCCGAGAATTGTTGGAGGTGCTGGGTCCGTGAGTACCGCCAAGGGCGGCTTCTGGCACATGCTGACTCCGAAACGGATAACCGCTCGGAGGAGGGTCAGCCGACACGCCGCAGGTAAGGGCAAGGCGATCACCGTCGCCGTAGTGGGTGCCGTATTCTGGCTGGCGGCCTATGGAATCCTTTACAGGCTTCTGCGCTACTTCCAGGGAGTCGAGGATATCGGCGACTTGCTCGCCGCCAAACTGCTGGGTCTTATACTGCTGACCTTCCTGGGTATCTTGTTGCTCTCGAACGTCATCACTTCGCTTTCGACCTTCTTTCTATCCAAGGACCTGAACTTGCTCATGGCCGCGCCGGTGGAGTGGGAGCACGTCTACCTGACCAAGCTGCTGGAGACCGCGCTCCACTCGAGCTGGATGGTTGCGCTGATGTGTGCGCCGATCTTGGTGGCCTACGGTACGGTCTACGGCGGCGGTCTTGCCTTGCTGGGTGTGTCGCTGGCAGCCCTGATCCCGCTGTTCGTCATCCTGGCTGCCGTTGGTTCGGCGGTGACCCTGCTGTTGGTCAGCATTTTCCCGGCGCGGCGTGCCAAGGACATTTTTGGCGTGATCACGGTGGCTGCGGCAGGGGGCGTGGTGTTGATGATTCGCTTGTTGCGCCCGGAGAGCCTGGCCAAACCGGAAGGGTTCAGGAACCTCGGTGAGTTCATGGCGGTATTGCGTGGTCCCACGTCGCCGTGGCTGCCCAGCGAGTGGACGGCAGATGCGATCATGGGCGTTCTGCGAGGGACGTTCGATCCCTTCGCGCTGGTGCTCTTATGGAGTAGTGCGTTGGCGGTCGTCGTGCTGGGCGCCGTCTTCCACCAGCGCTTCTATACCGGAGCCTTCACGCGCTCGCAAGAAGGTGCGCAGAAACATACCGCCGGGCGCAGGTTCGGAGGGTGCATCCGTTATCTGTTCGGGGGTATCAGGAGAAGCCGTGCCGAGTTGATGCTGAAAGACATCCGCGTGTTCTTCCGCGATACGACGCAGTGGTCACAGCTCATTCTTCTTGCGGTGCTCGTCGTCGTCTACGTCTACAACATCCGGGCGTTGCCGCTTTACTCTGAAGGCGTGAGTTTCTTCTTTGCCAACATCATAGCCTTCGTCAACGTTGGGCTGGCGGGTTTCGTGCTGTCCGCTATCGCGGCGCGTTTCGTGTTGCCGGGTATGAGCCTCGAGGGTCCCACGCTCTGGCTGCTGCGGTCCAGCCCTTTGCGGCCCCGGGACCTGCTCTGGAGTAAGTACTGGGTGGGCACGGTGCCGCTGCTCATCATGGCCGTCACGCTGACGGTGGCGACAAACCTTCTGCTGAAGGTCGGGCTGGTCATGATGGTGCTGTCGGTGGTGACGATTGCGGCGATCAGTTTCGCGTTGGCGGCTCTGGCCCTCGCTTTCGGAACGATCTTCCCTCAGTTCGAGACGGAGAACATGGCCCAGATTCCCACGAGCATCGGTGGACTGCTATTCATGATGTCGGCGGTCTCGCTGGTGGGCTTGGTGCTGGTTCTGGAGTCGTGGCCCGTGCTGACCATCTTTCGACAGAGGCTTTACGGCGTGGGATTGTCGACGGAGACAGTCATGTTGGCCGTGGCCGGAGGGATGACGGCCCTGCTGATCTGCCTGCTGGCCACCGTACTACCATTGAGAGTCGCACTAAGGCGGTTGGAGGGCTTGGAAGCTTAGGAACCGCTATGGCTCGCCGCGCTCCAGCAGCCCCTCTACGTTGAGCCGCTCGCCCGAGAACTCCAGCCAGCCTCTCACTCGATACAACGCATTGTACGGCTTCGGCCCTTGGTCGGTCGTAAGCTCGTCGTACTGGCGCTCCGCCGCCGTCAATTCTCCCTTGATGTCGGGCTCAGGGATCCGGAACCAGATACGTATGGGGACGTTGCGACGGAGCTGCGTCGAGTTCGCAACTTCTACTGTGCGCGTCTCGAGGGCCGTCCAGCGTCGGGTAAGGCCGTCGGCGTACATCCAAGCGTAGGAGTCGCCGTAGATGTCTGGTTCCCGAGTGCTGAATAGTACGATGATCGCACCGTCCTCGGATCGGAGTATTGCTCGCTCGTACGGTCCAAAGCGAGCGGGCTGCTCGGGCTCCGGGATGGCGAAACGGTGTTGAACAGCGACGCCGCTCACGCGCTGACCGCGTTGGCTCCATATGGCCTCGCGGATTTCATGTTGGGTGCCGGCGCGGTCTTCCCAGCGATCGAGCGGTTCGCCCAGTTCAAGCGTGTGGTCTCTGTTGCCGGCCAGGAGAACCAGAGCATCGGGATCTCCATCCGGGTTTACGGTCAGACGAAGCGAGTCTATCGGGAATAGACGCCAGGGCTCACGCAGCACTTCATCCTGCGAGTCGACGTCCAGGATGCTAACCCAGCGTTGACGATCCAGGTACCAGCCGACGTAACGATGGCTCAGCGCGTCGGACGTGGCGAGGTTGGCAAAGTCGAGGACGAAAGCACGGGTGGTCGCGGCCTCGAAGGGCAAGAATAACAGGCTTGTGGTGTACTCGGTGACCGTGACACTCGGGGCACCGGCAAGCCCGGGGCGGGTGTCGTCGCGGCCGTCGGCCGGCGTGTCGACCGAGGCTTCACGGCCACAAGCCACGACACCGACCAGGCAGGTGATGGAGAGAAGCGCGACCCTCTTCATGTCCCGAAAGCTAGCCGTGGCAGCATGGCGAGGCCAGGTGGTCTGTCGCGCCGCGGCGACGCTTCCTATCTTGGCGGCGTCTCGCCAAGTTGCCAGCGAAGATCCTCCATCGCTCAATCAGGGGAACCATGGCACTATACAACAAGATCGGAATAGGGCTGCTCGCGGGGATCGTTGTGGGTCTTGCGGCGAATCTCCTCGACTTGGAATGGCTGCGCCAGTTGATCACCTGGGTCGAGCCGTTCGGCCGAGCCTGGATCAGCCTGATCATGATGATCGTCATACCGTTGGTGATGGCCAGCCTCGTCGTCGGCACTGCGAGCCTGGGCGATATCACACGTCTGGGACGTATCGGTGGGAAGACGATCGCGTACTACATGGCCACGACGACGGTTGCGATCAGCATCGGGTTGCTGTT
>Ga0209536_100001676_pt1 | contig 36330 bp, 34 predicted proteins | sample DeeMarSeWOR28_12_FD_187461 | JGI IMG/M metagenome (GOLD analysis project Ga0209536, IMG submission 187461) | Marine sediment microbial communities from White Oak River estuary, North Carolina - WOR-2-8_12 (SPAdes) (version 2) | ecosystem: Environmental > Aquatic > Marine > Intertidal zone >...
GGAACGGTGGCAGGGAGGGGGAGATCACGCTGATGAGGGAGGGCGCAGTCTGGGAGGACGGGACACCGCACCGTCTTGCCGTCCGCAAGACGGTGATGTTCCAGCAGGGGCGGGACGAGCTGGTGATCGAGTACCTTCTCCGGAACCTGGAGGAACGGGAAATCGATCTCTGGTTCGGCGTCGAGTTCGTCCTCGGCATGATGGCGGGCGATGCGGAGGATCGCTACTACGAGATCGAGGACCGCATGCTGGCGGACCGGCGTCTTCGCAGCGCGGGCGAGGAGACCGGCGTCCGGCGCTGGAGGGCGGTCGATCAATGGCGCGGGGTGGAGACGGCGTTCCTGCTGTCCAGACCCGCCACACTCTGGCGTTTTCCCATTGAGACCGTGTCGCTCTCGGAGACGGGTCTGGAGCGGCTCTACCAGAGTTCCGTGGTCATACCACACTGGCGATGCACGCTGGGGAGCGGGAGGCGGCGTGAGTTTGCGGTGCGCATCGTCCAGGAGCTGCGCGAACTCCGGCCCCCTTCCGGCGCCGCGGACGGATAACGAAGGGAGCATGCCTTGGGATATCAACCGATTGAAAACTACGGCATCATCGGCGACATGCACACCGCGGCACTGGTCGGGATGAATGGCTCCATCGACTGGTGCTGCTTTCCGCACTTTGATTCGCCGAGCGTCTTCGCCGCACTTCTGGATGAGAAGAAGGGGGGGCGGTTTGCCATCTTCCCGCAATCCGATCAGGTAACGCACAAGCAGTTCTACTGGCCCGACACAAACGTGCTGGTGACCCGGTTTCTCTCCCGCGATGGTGTTGCGGAGATCATCGACTTCATGCCGGTCGGGGAGGTGACGAAAACCCACGGGCATCACAAGCTCATCCGGCGTGTCTCCTGCGTGAGAGGATCGATGCCCCTCCGGGTCCTCTGCGCACCGGCCTTCGACTACGCCCGGGAGAGCCACGAGACCGCGCTCGGCCCAGGCGGGGCCACGTTCCGCTCACCGTCCCTCTCCCTCGGGCTCTCGTCCTCGGTTCCGCTCGGGCGCGAAGGCGCTGCCGCGTGCGCGGATTTCACACTCAGTGAGGGGGAGACCGCCAGTTTCGTCCTCCAGCAGGCCGACGGGAAAGCGGGGGGCCGCAACCGCGTTCCGGAGAGGCAGCTGGAGGAGGAGTTTCTGAAGACGGTAGAGTTCTGGCGGCACTGGATTGCGCAGTGCTCCTACCGGGGGCGGTGGAGGGAGATCGTGCAGAGGTCTGCCCTCGTGCTGAAGCTCCTGACCTTCGAGCCGACGGGTGCGATCGTCGCCGCTCCCACGTGCAGTCTTCCCGAGGCTGTGGGAGGAAGCCGCAACTGGGATTACCGCTACACCTGGATACGCGACGCTGCCTTCACGCTCTACGCCCTGCTCCGCATCGGCTTCACGAAGGAGGCTGAAGATTTCTTCAGGTGGCTGGACCGTATCGCGCATGATCTGAACCCGGGAATACCGCTGCAGGTCATGTACGGTATCGACGGACGCCACACGTTGACCGAAGAGACCCTGGACCACCTGGAAGGGTACCGTGGATCAAGGCCCGTCCGGATCGGCAACGGCGCGTACGACCAGCTCCAGCTGGACATCTACGGCGAGCTCATGGACGCGGCCTACCTCTTCAACAAGTACCGGACACCCATTTCCTACGATGCGTGGAGGGTGTTCCGCTTCCTGACGAACTGGGTCTGTGAGCACTGGCAGGAGAAGGACGAAGGAATCTGGGAGGTCCGTGGCGGGCGCCAGGATTTCGTCTATTCCAAGGTCATGTGCTGGGTGGCGGTGGATCGGGCATTGCGTCTTGCGGACAAGCGCTCGTTCCCGGCGGAGCGTGACCGCTGGCTGAAGGTCCGGGACGAGATCTACGAAGACATCATGAACAGAGGATGGAGCAAAGGGCGGAAGGCGTTCGTCCAGTCGTACGGGAGCGACACCCTTGACGCGGCCAACCTCATCATGCCGCTGGTCTTCTTCCTCTCGCCGACGGACCCCCGGATGCTCAGCACGCTTGAGGCCATCAACTGTCCTCCCCACAGGGGCGGACTCGTCTCCTCGAGTCTCGTCTACCGGTACAACACCCAGGAGTACAAGGACGGCCTCGAGGGAGAGGAGGGGACATTCAACATCTGCACCTTCTGGCTCGTGGAGGCGTTGACGAGGGCGGGTCGAAACGACAGGTCCAGGCTCGAGGAGGCGCGGCTCATCTTCGAGAAGATGCTGGGTCACGCAAACCATCTCGGGCTCTTTGCCGAGGAGACGGGGTTCAGGGGGGAGGCGCTCGGGAACTTTCCCCAGGCGTTCACACACCTCTCTCTCATCAGCTCCGCGTTCAACCTGGACCGCGCCCTCGGGGCACGGGACTGATGATCAGCGTTATCATACCGACGCTCAACGAAGCGAAGCTGCTGCCCCGCATGTTCCAGCAGTTCTCCCCGGAGATCATCCGGAAATTCAACCTGGAAATTGTCGTGAGCGACGGCGGGAGCACCGACGGCACGCTGGAGATCGCCCACGGCTTCGCACACGTGGTCGTGGAGAACACCTCCGGGCGAAAGCAGACGATTTCGATAGGGCGGAACGAAGGGGCCCGGAGGGCCTCGGGCGACCTCCTCGTCTTCCTCAACGCCGATACGCTGGTGCGGGACGTCGATGCCTTCTTCGCGACCATGGCGGAGGAGATCGAGAACCCCGGAGTGGTCGCCCTCACCTGCACGGTCTCGGTCTATCCGGAAGAGGAACGGACTGCCGACAGGATCTTCCACGGGTTCTACAACTGGTTCTTCTCCATGATGAACAGGGTGGGAATGGCGATGGGCCGGGGAGAATGCCACGTGATGAAGAGGGAGACATTTGCGCGGGTGGCGGGGTACGCTGACAGGATCGCCGCAGGCGAGGACTACGACATGTTCCGGCGGCTCCACACGCTCGGTCGCATCGCCTTCCTGAGGCGGCTCCGGGTCTACGAATCACCCCGCCGGTACCGGAGGGACGGCTATCTCTTCGTGAGTGCCTCCTGGTTCATGAACTTCCTCGCGGTGTTTCTCTTCCATCGGTCTATCCTGAGCGAGTGGAAGCCGGTTCGGTAGGTGCGAGAGGCACAGCCGGGACCCTGTTTGACTTTCAACCGGGATTTGAATACACTCGTATAGAAAGAGGCCGTTTTTGGCGAATCTGAAAGGATATAACCTCATGAGGAAGCGCTACTCGCTGGGTACTGTTGTGGTTGTGACCGCCATCGGGCTTCTTGCCGGGGCCATGTTGAACAACCTGTTCTCCGGCGACAATATCTACGAGCAGGTCAACAAGTTCAGCGATGTTCTCAGCATCACCTACAAGTACTACGTCGAGAGCGTGGACACACAGCAGCTGACGGAAGCTGCGATCAACGGCGTCCTGGGGGAGCTGGATCCCCATTCGGTCTACATATCGAAGGAGCAGCTCGGGCGCGTGAACGAGCAGTTCCAGGGGGAGTTCGAGGGGATCGGGATCGAGTTCCAGGTGCTCAACGACACGCTGCTGGTCGTCTCGCCGATTGCCGGCGGGCCCAGTGAGGCGCTGGGCATCCAGTCGGGGGACAAGATCGTGAAGATCAACGATACCTCCGCCATCGGCATCACGCAGAGGGGTGTGCAGGAGAAGCTGCGCGGGCCGAAGGGGACCAAGGTGAAGGTGAGCGTCCACCGCGCGGGGTTTCCCGATCTGATGGAATTCGAGATCACGCGTGACAAGATCCCCATCTACACGGTGGACGCGTCGTTCATGGTGGATGAGAAGGTCGGATACGTCAACGTCTCCCGGTTCGCCGCGAAGACGCACAGTGAGTTCGTGGACGCCGTGGGCCAGCTGAAGGAGGCAGGAATGAGACGCCTGATCCTGGATCTTCGCGGTAACGCGGGAGGCTACCTGGAGCAGGCGTTCAAGATGGCTGACGAGCTGATGCCCGGGGGAAAGAAGATCGTCTACACCAAGGGGAGGCGGCCGGAATTCGACGACGAGTTTGTCTCCAGCGGGGAGGGGAAGTACCAGGATCTCAGCCTCGTTGTGCTCGTCAGCAATGGCTCCGCCTCCGCGAGCGAGATCGTGGCCGGTGCGGTCCAGGACTGGGACAGGGGACTCATCGTGGGAGAGACCACCTTCGGAAAAGGTCTCGTCCAGCGGCAGTTTGACCTGCGTGACGGGTCTGCCTTCAGGCTCACAACGGCCCGGTACTTCACGCCGAGCGGCCGATTGATCCAGCGCCCCTTCGACTCCGATCCCGGGAGCTACCACAGGGAGGCCTTCACCCGCGAGGAGCAGGAGGGGGAGAACATCGAGCACGAAGTGGAGCAGGACTCCTCCAGGGAGACCTTCACCACGGCGGGCGGGAGAACGGTCTATGGCGGCGGCGGCATCACGCCGGACTACATCGTGAAGGCTGCCCGGCTGAACGAGTACACCGCCCGGCTCCGGCGGGGGCTTGTCTTTTTGGAGTTTGCGGACAAGTACCTGGACAGGTACGGGCAGACTCTCAGGGAGGAGTACGGGGACCAGGTCGACAGGTTTGTCAGGGAGTTCCTCCTGACCGAGGACATGCTCGGGGAGATCCGGGCGATCGCCGAGGCCAAGGAGATCGCATTCGACGAGAAGCTCTACAACGAGGACCTTCCCTTCATCAAGTCGTTCGCGAAGGCCTACATTGCGCGCGGGCTCTGGGCAAACAACGGATATGTCCGCGTGATGCTCGAGCAGGATGCCCAGTTTGCCAAGGCGGTGGAGCTGTTCCCCGAGGCGGAGGCAATTGCGGGCAATCTCCTGGGATCACACTAGGCCGTGTGCGCCGGCTCGGAACAGGGTGAGCACGGGCTGCGGACTGCAGCCCGGGTCCGGAGGGCGATCGGTCGCGGGGTGTGCCTTCTCTGCCTGTTGGCTTGGCTTCCGGCCGTGGTGGCTGTTGCGCAGCCGGAGAAGGGAGCTGTTCCGCCCGTCTTCTTCGTCGGAGAGGAGCTTACCTACAACGTACGCTACAGCTTTTTCGATCTGGGGCAGATTCGCATCAGGACCATTCGGGAGGTGCGCACACCGGAGTACCTCGCATACGAGGCCAAGGCCTTCATCGATTCCTATTCCTCTGTTCCTTTCGTCAATGTTCACGCCGTCTTCGAGAGCCTGATGGACTCCGCGGCCTTTTCGCGGCTGTTCACCGGAAGGACCCGGCAGGACGACTACTACGAGGTCTCGCACTACGATTTCCAGTACGAGAGAGGCCGTCTTCTCATGGCGGTCTCCCGGGGCGACACCACCAAGGTGGAGACCGATACGCTGGAGGTTGCGACCCCGTACCAGGACGGTTTGTCCCTCTTCTTCTACGCGCGGGAGCAGTTGTTCTCGCAACGGGCGGTGAGTATTCCCACCATCATCAAAGAGGAGAAGGTCGAGACGACCATCGATTTCCGGACGGAGAAGGAGAGCGTGGAGATCGACGCCGTGGACTACCCGGTGGACGTCCTCCGGTTTGAGGGGAACGCGGACTTTGTCGGCTTCTTCGGGCTGACGGGGTACTTCGAGGGCTGGTTCAGCGACGATGCGGCCCGCGTGCCGATCATGGCGCACCTCCAGGTGATCATCGGGAACATCACCGTCGAGCTGATGGAGTGGGAGCGGGGGGCGTGGGTTCCGCCGCGTGCGCCCGAGTAGCGAAATGGCGATCATCTCTCATCACGGGGCGGCTCCGCTGGTTCACCCGTCCGCGTTTGTTGCCGAGGGCTCGTGGCTCATCGGTGAAGTGGAGGTGGGTGAGGAATCCAGCATCTGGTTCAACGTCGTCGCCCGCGGCGATATCAACGCGATCCGGATCGGGAAGCGATCCAACATCCAGGACGGCTGCGTGCTCCACGTGACAACGGAACTCGGCGTCACCATAGGCGATGACGTCACGATCGGACACAAGGCGATCATCCACGGTTGCACGGTGGGGCAGAGTTCGCTCGTCGGGATGGGAGCCGTGGTACTCGACAACGCAAGTGTCGGTCCCTCCTCCCTGGTCGCGGCGGGTTCTGTCGTTCGCGAGAACTTTGTGGTCCCCGCCGGGACGCTGGTCGCGGGGGTGCCCGCCCGCATTGTCCGGGAAATCACCGAGGAGGAGAAGGCGCTCATCCTCCGGTCGGCGAGACACTACGTTGCATACGCGCGCTCCTTTGTTGACCACGGCCAGAAGGGTTCGCATGAAAGCTAGATTCTGGGGGACCCGGGGATCCATACCGACGCCGGGAAAAGAGACGGTCCGGTACGGAGGAAACACTCCCTGCGTCGAAGTACGACTTCCGAACGGGAACCTGATCATCTTTGATGCAGGGACGGGGATCCGGGGACTCGGTGATGCACTCACCGGGCAGGGGGAGTCCGTCAAGGCGTTCATAGCTATCACCCACCCCCACTGGGATCACATTCAGGGGTTTCCCTTCTTCAAGCCGGCCTTTATCTCCGGCAACGAGCTGACGATCCTCGGTCCCCAGTCACGGTACGTGACTCTCCGTCAGATGATCGCCTACCAGATGAACAAGGTCTACTTCCCGATCCAGTTGAGTGAGCTCAAAGCGAAGATCAAATTTCAGCCGATCAGGGAGCAGACCATTCCGATCTACGGGGGGACGCTCCAGTCGATCTATGTGAACCACCCCGAGCTGGCGCTCGGGTTCCGTCTCAATATCGGCGGGCACTCGCTGGTCTACATCAGCGACAACGAGCCGTTCGACCGGGAGGTCGCGCGCTCGGTGAAGAACGTGGACAAGCGCGTCATTGCGAAGTACCTGGAGTGTAAGGGAGATCCGAATCAGCGGATATTCGATTTTGTGCGCGGTGCGGATCTCGTCATCCATGACACGACCTACACGCCCGAGGAATACGTCAGTCATGTCGGGTGGGGCCATTCCCACTACCTCTTCTCGCTCAAGGTTGCTGACGAGGCGCAGGTCCGGAAGCTCGTTCTCTACCATCATGACCCGACGCACAGCGACGAAAAGATCGACGAAATCCTCAACAAGTGCCACAAGGAGATCAGAACACGGAACTACGGTTTCGAATGCGTGGCAGCCGCCGAGGGGATGGAGGTCGAGTGGTAGGCGAGAACTCGGGGCTCTCGCTTGACATTCTGAGGAATGGTGGGTATTATGGTTCCCGTTTTCAGCACCACACCCTTTCCAAGGCAGGGGTCGAAATGCCGTTCAGGTTCACATCGACTGACATAGCAAAACTCGAGCAGCTCTTCGGAGTCAAGGTGAAGACGGTGGGTTCGAACTACCGCTTTGAGATTGCCGCGGGGGACCAGCTGCGCAAGCTGGCCCTGGAGATCTATCCGGAGATTCCCATCGGGACCAGGCGGGGGACGCTGATCTCGGTCTACACCAGCAGCGCGCACCTTCAGCTCCATTTCTGCTCCGGGTATGTCGTCAGCGAGATGCTGGGCGAGGCAACGTTCGTGGGTGAGCACGACGGGAAGCTCTCCGGACTCATTGTGGAGAAAGAGGGCGGATGTTCACTCTTCGCCAATGTTGACAGGGCGCTTGTGTCGGGCGACTTCACGAAACTGGGGCCGGAGGTAATGCTCTCGGGTATTGCGCTCTCGCTCACCGACGGGATCCTGGAGAAGCCGGCAGAGACGACGGCCCGACGGGCTTCCAGGAAGAAGACCAGGTCGCGGTGACATGGTCCGGGTGTCCGTCTTCAACGCGCATCCCCGCCATCGGATCCGGAAGAAGGGAACCGAGCGCTGCGTCCGGTCGATTCTGAGAGCGGAGGGGATTACCCGGGCGGAGATTTCGGTCATCTACACCGACGGCAGGTACTCCAGATCGATCAACAGGAGGTACCGGGGGCGCGACACGAGCACTGATGTCCTGGCATTTCCCCTGGAGGAGGGGGAAACTCTGGAGGGGGAAGTATACGTTAATATAGACAGGGCCCGCCGGCAGGCCCGGGAGTACGGTGTGTCGCTTGCGAACGAGCTGGGCCGACTCGTGATACACGGAGCGCTCCATCTCAGTGGGTACGAGGACCGGACACGCAAGGGGGCCGAGACGATGCGGAAGAAGGAGGATGCGGCGCTGGCGAGGCTGGGGCTCGCAGGTGGAGAGAAAAGGAGACGATGAAAGAGAGAATCGTAGAGATACTGATTTACCTGATGTCCGAGATGCAGGAGAACAAGACGCTGAACGACATCGACCTGAGCGATCTGAAGAGCAGGGGGTACACGCAGTCGGAGATCAGCGCCGCGTACAGCTGGATTTTCGAGAACATGGAGAGCGCCCCGCACGGAACCATGCGATCGGGCCGGCCGAGCGGTTCCTCGCGGAGGGTCCTCCACGATGCCGAGAAGCTGGTTCTCTCGACGGAGAGTCAGGGGTACCTCATCCAGCTCCGGGAGCTGGGGCTGCTGGATGATGGGGATCTGGAGACCGCGATCGAACGCGCCATGGTGGCGGGCTACGACAAGCTCACCATCGGGGAGATCAGGCAGATTATTGCCGCCATCCTCTTCAGCAAGGGGAAGGGGTCGTGGGGGGTTGATCCCATGATGCTCGATGATGGCGACACGATTCACTAAGAGTGTGGAGAGGATGAGCAAGGAAAAGACACCGATCGACAAGACAAAGACAAAAGCACCGCGCAGGAGAACCCGCAAGAGCACCGAGGGTGATTCCCCTGTCAACGGAAGATCCCTCATCATCGTCGAATCACCGGCGAAGGCCAAAACCATCAACAAGTACCTGGGCCACGACTTCATCGTCGAGGCTTCCGTCGGGCACATCAAGAACCTTCCGAAGAGCAAGATCGGAGTAGACATCGAGGGGGGGTTCATCCCCGAATACGAGACCATCAAGGGGAAGGATGATGTCATCCGTCGGCTCCGGGATGTCGCCGGAAAGGCGCGGGGGGTGTACATTGCGACGGACCCGGACCGGGAAGGTGAGGCAATCGCGTGGCACATCGCCAGGGAGATCGAGGATGTCAATTCATCGGTCTACCGCGTTCTCTTCCACGAGATAACGGAGCGGGGGATCGCCGAGGCGATGGAGACCCCGTCAAAGCTGGACGACAACCTTGTCAACTCCCAGCAGGCGCGGAGGGTGATGGACAGGCTTGTGGGGTACAAGGTCTCTCCGTTCATCTGGAAGACCCTCTTCTACGGGCTTTCAGCCGGGAGGGTCCAGTCTGTCGCACTCCGGCTCGTCTCCGAGCGTGAGGAGGCGGTCAACCGGTTTGTTCCCGAGGAGTACTGGTCCATTATCGGCGAGTTCGCCACGAAGTCCGGCGAGTCGTTTCTTGCCAAGCTGTTCAAGGTGCGAGGCGAAGATCCCGAGATCGGATCCTCCGATGAGGCGGAGGAGCTCCTCGGACGGATCGGTCGAGAGACATACGCCGTCTCAGCGATTCAGAAGAGGGATGTCAAGCGGAACCCCCCTCCGCCGTTCATTACCAGTACGCTCCAGCAGGAAGCGGCCCGCCGACTGCGCTTCCACGCCAAGCGGACGATGATGCTGGCGCAGAAGCTCTACGAGGGGATCGAGCTCGGTCCCGAGGGCCGCGTGGGTCTCATCACCTACATGCGCACCGACTCCACGAGGCTGAGCGAAGACGCGGTGCGTGAGGTGCGGGAATACATCTACTCCAACTACGGGAAGGAGTACCTTCCGCACGAGCCGCGGCTCTTCAAGCGGGGCAAAGGCTCCCAGGACGCCCACGAGGCGATCCGGCCGACCTCGACAGACTACTCTCCAAAGGCGGTAAAGAAGTTCCTGGACAAGGAAGCCTTCGCCCTCTACGAGCTGATCTGGAACAGGTTCGTTGCCTGTCAGATGAGTCCGTCGGTCTCCGACCAGACCACGGTGGATCTCCTCGGCGGCGATTTTCAGTTCCGCGCGACCGACACGGTCCTGCAGTTTCGCGGGTTTCTCCAGGTGTACGAGGAGGACCTGGCCGAAGAGTCCGAGAAGCAGAACGACGAGGATCCGGTGTCGAAACTCCCCCGCGTATTGAAGGAGGGAGAGGAGACCCCGCTCGGGAACCTCCTGCCGAACCAGCACTTCACCAAGCCCCCTCCCCGGTTCACCGAGAGCACGCTCGTGAAGGAGCTGGAGGCGCTCGGGATCGGGAGGCCCAGCACCTACGCGCTCATCGTCGACACGATTCTGGCACGGAAGTACGTGGAACAGAGAGAGCGCCGTCTGTTTCCGACGGAACTCGGGATCGCCGTCAACAAGATCCTCGTCCGGTACTTCCCCCACCTCTTCGACGTCCAGTTCACCGCCAGGATGGAGGAGGAGCTGGACACCATTGCTTCCGGGAAGCAGACCTATCAGAAGGTCATGGATGACTTCTACAGGCCTTTCATCAGGGATCTGGAGGGTGTCGAGAAGAAGAGCGCGGCGATCAAGGAGTCGCTCCAGGAATCCACTGACGAGACCTGCGAGATCTGCGGACGGAGCATGATCATCAAGTGGGGGCGCAACGGGCGGTTCATGGCCTGCAGCGGATACCCCAAGTGCAAGAGCACCAAGCCGCTCCCCGGCGAGCAGGAGCAGCTGAAGCACCTTGCGGGGATCAAATGCGAGGAATGCGGGGCCGACATGGTGGTCAAGGGTGGCCGGTTCGGGGCGTTTCTGGGGTGTTCCAACTATCCCACCTGCAAGAACACCAGACCGTTGTCCATAGGGATGAAGTGCCCCAAGTGTTCCGACGGGGACGTCATCGAGCGGAAGACGAAGCGCAAGCGGGTCTTCTATGGTTGTTCAAGGTATCCAGATTGTGACTTTGCTTCGTGGGACAAGCCGGTGGCGCAGGAGTGCGAGACGTGCGGCAACTCGTACATGGTTCTCAAGTACAATCAGAGCCGGGGAGAGTATCTGAGTTGTCCATCATGCAAAGCAGAGGTCGCCAAGGAGGAAATAGGGGAAGCGGCGGGGTAAGGTCGGGAGGGGAGAGGCCGCACCGGGGGTCCGTGCATTCCCACGTGGAGGGCTTCCTCCGCGCGCTCTCGGACGAGCGCGGCTACTCGCCGAGGACGGTGGCGGCCTACAGGGTCGATCTGGGTCAGTTCCTCACGTTTCTCAAGCGGCATGCCGGAGACGCAGGCGTTGAGGCGGTCGATCAGCGTCTTGTGCGACGGTTTCTGGGGGAGCTGCTGGAGGAGGGGTTCTCCAAGCGCAGCGTCGCCCGCAAGATCGCCTGCCTGAAATCCTTCTTCAAGTGGCTTCGCAGGAAGCACGTTGTTCCCACCGATCCGACTCTTCTGGTTGGCACTCCTCGTCTCGAGAAGCGATTACCGCAGTTCCTGGATGAGCGTGCCGCGGCGCTCGTCATGGAGCAGCCTGACCGGTCCAGCCCCGAAGGGGCGCGGGATGCGGCGATACTCGAGCTCTTCTACAGCACCGGAATGCGCCTGGGAGAGCTGCTCGGCCTGCGCGGGGGCGATCTGAACCGGGAAGACCGGACGGTAAAGGTAACGGGGAAGGGGCAGAAGCAGCGAATTCTCCCGGTCGGTTCCCGGGCCATGGAGGCCCTTGATCTCTACCTGGGGGTCAGAGGACGCCTGCTGGCCCCGGCCGCGGGTGATCCCGGCACGTTGTTTGTGACAAAACGTGGCAAGCCCATGAGTCCCAAAGGCGTCAATCTCATCGTGGGCGGGTACATCAATCGTGTGTCGGAGATCGAAAAGAAGAGTCCGCACGTGCTGCGCCATACGTTTGCCACCCACCTTCTCAACAGAGGTGCGGACCTTCAGGCGGTGAAGGAGCTTCTCGGGCACGCGAGCCTCTCCACGACACAGGTGTACACGCACGTGAGCGTTGACCGACTTCGGAAGGTCTACGCTCAGGCGCACCCGAAGGCCTAGGACAGGCGCCAGAAAGGAGTCACCCTATGCATATCAAGTTCACAGCCCGCCACTTTCGGCCGCGAGCCGGGGTGAAAAGCCATGCGGTGCAGGCGGTAGAGAAGCTTGGAAAGTTCTATGACGGCATCGTGTCTGCGACGGTCGTCCTGAGCTTCGAACGAGCCACGAACAGCGTAAAGACCGCGGAGATCAACCTGCACGTCTACGGGACGACGCTCTCGGCGAAGGAGAAGTCCGATGAGTTTCTGAAGTCGATAGACGCGGCGGCCGAGAAGCTCGGATCGCAGCTTACGAAGTACAAATCCAGACTGCGCGCGAAGGACAAGACAAGAGTTCGCGCCATCCGCGAAAAGGTCTAGGGACGGGACGAACCCCCATGAAGATCGACAAGAATCTCGAGACGCGGAAGAGCAGCATCACCGTCGGGTATCTCCTGGAGGCAACGAAGGAGCGGTTCCACCTGAAGCAGCTCAACGGCGAGGTCGGGCTCGACAACCCCATCGTGGACCGGAACCTGCACAGGCCGGGACTCGCCCTGGCGGGCTACGTCGAACTGTTCACGTACAACCGGGTGCAGATCATCGGCAACACGGAGATCCGGTACTTGAACTCCCTGGATGCCGAACACCGGCAGAACGCGTTCAAGAGGTTGCTGGAGTTCAAAATCCCCTGCATCGTCCTCACCGATAACAACACCCTTCCCGAGGAGATGCTGGAGGCCGCCACGGCGAGGAACATCCCGGTCTTCGGGACGACATTCGAGACCACGAAGATCGCCTACTTCCTCGCGGATTTCCTGGACGACCAGTTCTCGCCCCAGCTCGTCGTCCACGGGTCGTTCCTCGATGTCTACGGCATCGGCATTCTCCTGACCGGCCGTTCGGGGATCGGGAAGAGCGAGATCGCTCTCGACCTCGTGGAACGGGGGCACAGGCTCGTTGCGGACGATGTCGTCATGGTAACGCGGAAGGGGGAGGGGATTCTCATGGGAGCGGGAACAGACCTGGTGAAGCATGTCATGGAGATACGCGGGCTGGGGCTGATCGATGTGCAGAGCATGTTCGGCGTCAGGGCCATACGGTTTCAGAAGCGTGTGGAGGTCGTGGTGGAGCTGGAGGAGTGGGAGCAGAACCAGGACTACACGCGAACAGGGCTCGACGAGCTGACGCACTCCATACTCGGGGTGACACTGCCTCTTGTAAAGTTGCCAATATTCCCGGGTAAAAACGTAACGGTCATCTCTGAGGTTATCGCTCTGGACTACCTCCTGAAGCACTACGGTTACGACGCTGCAAAGGAGTTCTCGGGGCGGCTTGAGAGGATCCTCAGCCAGAAGAAGAAGGGAACACGTGTCATTGACTACTTCGAACACGATTTTGAGTGATTTTGTAGTTCCTACATGCATTTTCGGTCCGTTTTTGCCAGTTTTTCCTTGACATAAGGGGTTTATTCGTTTATCTTGGGCAGTGTCTTTGGGACCTGTCCCCGCCTGTACGGAAGAAGGGCCGGATCGGGGAGTCCTCCCGTCCAAGAATGGCATACCATGTGTGCTCTACCCCACCTGCCGGCATCTGAAAACATACGGGGTATCCATGCTTCGGAACATGCGCATCTTCGTCTTTTCCAAGTCTTCGCTTGATTTCCGAGAGGTGAGGTTTTTTCGCACGAAGGTGCTGGCGTCTGGTCTCCTGATCGGCGCTCTTGCCCTCACAGCGACCATCCTCATCAATCACTCCGCCAACGACATCCTGGGTCTCGGCTACAGCAGCTTCTCCGTTCTGACGGCGGAGAACAGAATGCTGAAGGAGCGGATACAGGAGTTCTCCGACAGGATGGAGGCGCTTGAGCGGGGAGTGGATCAGCTGTACGTGCGGGGTAACGAGCTCCGCCTCCTGGCCGATCTGGAGAGCATTGACGAAGATACCCGGAGGGCCGCCGTCGGCGGCGGGACGATGCTCCCCGCCTCCAGCGCGTTTCTGACGGGTGAAGCCGGAGAGATCCTCGACAACGCGCAGCGGCTCATCGAGAAGCTCTCCCGCGAGGTGCGCCTCCAGCATTCCAGCTACTCCCAGATCACGAGGAAATTCCAGTACAACGAGAAGTTCTTCGCCCACCTTCCTGCCATCAAGCCGATGGGGGGCTACTACTCCATCAACGCCTTTGGTATGAGGATCCACCCGGTGCTCAGGGTCTACCGTATGCACTCCGGGGTGGATATCACCAATGACATCGGGACGAAGGTGTACGCCACTGCTGACGGAGTCATCCGATACGCCGGCAGGACAAACGGCGGATACGGGATTGCCGTGGAGATCTCGCACGGATACGGGTACGCAACATTCTACGCCCACCTCTCCAAAGTCCTCGTGCGCCGTGGCCAGACGGTGAAACGGGGGGAACTCATCGCTCTGAGCGGTCGCTCCGGTCTCGTCAGCGGACCGCATCTGCACTATGAAGTCCGACTCAACGGTGTCAAGCAGAACCCCGTCGACTACTTCTTCGACGATCTGGATGCTGCAAGGTACCGGCTCCAGCTGGCAAAGGCACAGTGAACCTGGGGGGATGAGACAACCTTTGTAGGAGGTGGTCACCGTGATCTGGACGATGGAACTCGCGTCCTATCTGGACGATGCTCCATGGCCGGCTACCAAGGAAGAACTCATTGACTATGCCATCCGCGCAGGGGCCCCTGTGGAGGTCGTGGAAAACCTCCAGGAGCTCGAAGACAGCGACGAACCGTACGAAAGCATGGAGGATATCTGGCCGGACTATCCCACCGACGAAGACTTCTTCTTTGAAGATGACCGCGAGTACTGAAGCGGTGTTCCGTTGCTTCTCACGAGTGAATGTGGTGCCTTGATGACCCAGTCAGCGCGGCTGGGTTTTTTTGTTCGTGCGTGTTTGGGCCTTGTGCAGAGAACCATCCACCCCCCCCGGCGGCTCCCGGTGCCGCTCCTGACGTCCCTCCTGATGGTGTTCCCCTCCCTGACCGATTACACGCTCGGCGCCTCGCAGCTCGAGGAGGGAAGCGCCTATGAGGTTGGCGCGATCCTCTTCGAGGGGAACGAGGAGTTGACCGCATCAGAGCTGCGGAACCAGATGAGCACGAAGGAGACACCCGGCGGTTTCACGAAGTTCCTCTACAGCGACATCAGCAAGGTCCTGGGGAGGAAGAACGAGTACTTCAACCCGGTGACCTTCAATGCCGATATCCGGAGGATCGGGACCTACTACGAAAACAGGGGGTTTGCCGACGTCCGTGTCGACACCACGCTCCGCTTCCAGGTCGAGGAGCAAAGGGTGGAGATCACCATCCGGATAGAAGAGGGATACCGCTCGCGCGTCGACAGCATGAGGTACGACGGCATCGTCCAGGTCCCTGAGGGTGTCTGGGGCGAGATCGCCTCCTCCCCCGAGATCACCGTGGACGATCCCTTCAACCTTCTCCTCCTGGAGGAGGAGGTGAGGCGGGTCCTGAGAATACTCTACGACTACGGGTACCCGAACGCGACGTACGTGAGAGACAGCTCCTATGCCCGGCGATACGCCAGCACGCGCAACTACGGGATCAGGCTCTTCTTCGTTCCGAACAAGCGATACCAGTTCGGCGAGATCACCGTCCAACAGGTGGTCGATACGATGCGGGGTGACCGCCCCCGGCCCGACATCACCGATGACCTCATCGTTGATCACCTCGATTACAGGCCGGGCGACGTCTACAGCCTGGGGAAGAAGCTCGCCAGCGAGGGGAACCTCAACAGGCTGGGGATCTTCGAACTCCGGGGCCTGGAAGCCCAGGTCCCGGAGCCGGAGGACACATCGATCACCGTCCCGAGCCTCATCACCATACGTGCCCTGGACAAGCACGAGCTCGCGCCTGACGTCTTTGTGAGTGACGAGGACGCGGCGTTCAATATCGGGGCCGGCCTCGGCTACACCAACAGGAACTTCCTCGGGGGTGCCAGAAGGTTCAGCACCCGACTCCGGTTCCGGACGCAGACGATCACGGCGTTTCCGGACTACTTCGACAAGAGGTCCGACGCCGTGGCCAACCTGGAGCTGACCTTTGAGATCATTCAACCCTACTTCTTCGACAACAAGAGCAAGGGGACGTGGGCGTTTTCGTTTGTCCTGGACAAGCAGAAGCCGTATCTCCAGAACATCGTCCGCAACAGGCTGGGGGTGAGTTCGCGTTTTGCAGAGTACACTACAGGTTTCCTCGACTGGTCGATCGAGTCCACGACGCTCAATCTCAATCCGGACTACCCTGAAGACCCGACTGACCCCCGGATCCAGGAGGTGGCCCGTCTGCTCCAGCAGGAGCAGGTCAACTCCATCATCAGTCTCACGCTCCAGCGGGACAGGACGAACGACCGCTTCTCCCCCTGGGACGGCTTCATTCACTCGGCGACCGTCGAGGAGTCCGGCCTCTTCCCGCTTCTCCTCCGGGGCATCTGGGAGGATATCAAGTTCACGCAGTTCTATCGGTTCATCCTGAACGGGAGATGGTACGATGACCTGGGGAGCAACCGGTATTCGGTTCTGGCATGGCGGGCCAAGGGGGGATTGGAAGAGAAGTATGGGGAGAGCCGACGGGACTCCTCCAGGTTCATACCCCAGACGCACCGTTTCTTCGGGGGAGGGAGCACCAGTGTCCGGGGCTGGGCGGCGCGAGATCTCATTGCCAGGGGAGATCCGCAGCTGGGGGGGAACCTCAGCCTCGAGGCGAGCGTGGAGGTACGGTTGAACCTCCTGCAGGGTGAAGAGAGCGGCTGGCTCGACAAGATGTGGATCGTCCAGTTCTTGGACGCCGGGAACGTCTGGCAGGGGGCAGACGATTTCCAGTTCAAGACGGTGGCGATTGCCACGGGTCTGGGATTTCGATACGACACCTTCGTCGGCCCGTTTCGTCTGGACTGGGGAATTCGCATCTACGATCCCGGTGCGCGGGAGGGGAGGCGGTGGATCACCCAGAGAAAATTCTGGAGTGACACGGTGGCAAACGGCGTCTTTCATTTCGGGATAGGGCAGGCTTTCTGACGGAAGGAGAATGACCCGATGTGGCCCACAGTCATAGGACAGAGAAGAGTGAAGCAGGTGCTCCTGTCGGCCCTCCGGAGTGAGCGTCTTGCGCATGCCTACCTCTTCCACGGCAACGAGGGGGTCGGGAAGGACGCCACGGCTATCGAGCTGGCCCGTGTGATTCACTGCGAGGCGGGTGGTGAGGAACCGTGCGGCACCTGCGCCTCCTGTTCCCGGATGGCGACGCTCCAGCACCCGGATGTCCGCCTCATCGTGCCGCTCCCGGTCGGAAAGGGAGAGCAGAGCGACGATTCCCCCGTGGCGAAGCTGACGGAGGCGGAGATGCGGACCGTGCAGGAGGAGCTGCGCCTGAAGGGAGCCAATCCCTACCGCAAGATCTCCATCCCGCGCGCAAACATCATCAAGATCACCAGTATCCGCGAGGTCCGCAGGGAGTCGGTCATGAGCACGTTTGACGGGAGGAAGCGGATCTTCATCATCTCGCGGGCCGATGCGATGGGTCCCGAGGCCGCGAACACGCTTCTGAAGACACTCGAAGAACCATCGGGCGACTGCCTCTTTGTTCTGACCACCTCCCGGCCCGACGTGCTGCTGCAGACGATTCGTTCGCGCTGCCAGAGCATCCGCTTCGACCCCCTCAGGGAGGAGGAGATCAGCTGTGCGCTCGTCGAGCGGGACGGCATCGAACGGGAGACCGCCGAACTCGTCGCCCGGCTCTCCAACGGGAGCTACACCAAGGCGATCGAGCTCCTGCAGGAAGATGCTCTGGAGGAGCGGAGGCACGTCCTCGCGTTTGTGCGGCACGCACTCGGTCACAACACCCTCCTCCTCAGCCAGGATATCGACCGGATCACCGGGACGAGGGACCGGGAGAGGGTGGAGCGGTTTCTCGTGCTGCTCCTCATGTGGTTCCGGGACGCCATGGTCATGGAGCACGGAGGCTCGATCGTCAACGAGGATCAGCGAGATTCCCTCGAGCGATTTGTGTCGAAGTTTCCCAAGGCAAACCTCTTCAAGGTCCTGGAGGATATCGAACAGTCTATTTCACTTGTGCGCCGGAATGTCTACATTAAGCTCGTCTTCTACCAGCTTTCGGTCCTGTTGAAACGAAACATTCTGAGCACGGAATGAGAGACCCGGCACGCATCCTGGTGACCGCTGCCCTGCCCTACGCCAACGGCCCCATCCATCTGGGCCATCTCGCGGGGGCGTACCTCCCGGCGGACATCTATGTGCGCTACCAGCGTCTGCGGCAGCGCGATGTCGTGTTCATCTGCGGGTCGGACGAGCATGGAGTCCCCATCACCCTGACAGCCGAACAGGAGGGTGTCTCGCCAAAGGACGTGGTGGATCGCTACCACACGATGAACAGAGAGGCCTTCGAACGCTTCGGAATGAGCTTCGACAACTACTCGCGCACCACGCTGGCGCTGCACCATACGACCGCGCAGGAGTTTTTCCTAGAGTTCCACCGGAAGAAGATCCTGAAGGAGAAACGTGAGAAGCAGTTCTTCGATGAGAGCGTACAGATGTTCCTCCCGGACCGATACGTCGAGGGGACCTGTCCGGTCTGTGCGCATCCGGAGGCACGCGGCGACCAGTGCGAGAAGTGCGGCTCGTACCTGAACCCGATGGATCTCATCGATCCACGGAGCAAGATCAGCGGCCAGCAACCCATCGTCCGGGAGACCACGCACCTCTACTTCCCCCTCGGCGCCTACCAGAAGCGGCTGGAGGAGTATATCCGGGAGAGGGACGAACGGGACGGATGGAAAGAGAACGTCCTTCAGTACTGCAGAGGCTGGTTCAAGGAGGGGCTTCAGGACAGGGCCTACACCCGGGACCTGGGCTGGGGGGTGAGCGTCCCCCTGGAAGGGTACGAGAACAAGGTCATCTACGTCTGGTTCGACGCGGTGCTGGGCTACATATCGTCGACCAGGGAATGGGCGAACCGGATCGGGGAGCCGGAGGTCTGGAAACGGTACTGGCAGGACGAGGGGACCAAGTACGTGGCATTCATAGGTAAGGACAACGTCGTCTTCCACTGCATCGTCTTCCCCGCCATGCTCATGGCCTGGAACGACGGGGAGAGGAGCAGGTTTGTCCTCCCGGAGAACGTGCCGGCAAACGAGTTTCTCAACTTCGAAGGCCGGAAGTTCTCCAAGAGCAAGGGATGGGGGATCGACGTCGGCGAGTTTCTTGACCGGTACACGGCCGATGCGCTCCGCTACTACCTGGCGGTAACGCTTCCCGAATACCGGGACACCGATTTCACCTGGAAGGATTTTCAGGCCCGCAGCAACAACGAGCTTGCCGACATACTGGGCAACTTCGTCAACAGGGCGCTCGCGTTCACGAACCGGACATTCGACGGCGTTGTCCCCCCGCGGGGTGAGCTGGGCGACCGGGACAGGCGGATGATCGAGGCCATCCGGCAGGCACCCCAGGCGGCGGGGGATCGCTTCGAGCACTACTCTTTCCGCGAGGGCGTTCTGGCGGCGATGAACCTGGCTCGCGCGGCGAACAAGTACTTCAACGACAGCGAGCCATGGAAGACCGCAAAGACGGACCCGGCGACATGTTCCACAACGCTGAACATCTCCCTTCAGGCGGTCCGGTCGCTGGCACTCCTTCTCCATCCCGTGGTGCCGTTCGCATCGGGGAAGATCTGGAAGATGCTGAATCTCCCCGGAGCGCTCACGGAGAGTTCCTGGAACTCGGCGGCGGACCTGCCGATCCCGGACGGTCACAGGATCGGAGAGGTGGAAATCCTATTCACGAAAATCGAGGATAGCGTGATCGAGGAAGAACGCAAGAACCTGGGCAGACCCGATCAGACCCCCGGGGCAGCGCCCGCCAAGGACCCGATAACGATCGAAGACTTCGCACGGATCGATCTCCGGATTGCGAAGGTCGTAGAGTGCGAACGGGTCAAGAAATCCCAGAAGCTCTTGAAGATCACCGTGGAGGTTGGCACGGAGCGCCGACAGATCGTTGCGGGGATTGCGAAGCACTACACCCCCGAGGATCTCCTCGGCAGGTTGGTTGTCGTCGTCTTCAATCTCCAGCCGGCGACGCTGATGGGAGAGGAGTCCCGGGGGATGCTCCTGGCGGCGTCCGACGACGACGGGCGGCTTGTCACCATCGGTCCTTCTTCGGACATCGGACACGGGTCCATCGTGAAGTAGAGAGCCCGGAAGGGAAGGCGCCATGATCACGAAGAGTAGACTCCTCTGTATCCTCAGTCTGGCGCTCGCTCTGGCTTCCGGTTGTGACAGGGGGCTGATCCCCACCGAGCCCCCGCCGGGACCGGGTGCTCTCAGCGGCGTTGTCCACTACACAAGCTGGCCCCCCCTGGACAGCCTCTTTGATCTCCGGATCGTGGCGTTCAGGAACTTTCCCCCCGAGGGGATCGTGAGTTCTGTGCTCAGCGGTGAGGCGGCGGTATACCCTCCGGTCGGTGACACCGCGCTGGTCCCCTTCTTCGTCGACTCCCTCCGGTATGCATTCAGCCTCCCCTCGGGCAGATACGAGTACCTTGCCGTCGCGCAGCAGTACGGGCCAAATCTCTTCACCGACTGGCGGCCCGTCGGTCAGTACGATCTGGACACGAACCTTGCTCTCCCCAGCCCGATCGCGATCCCACCCGGGGACACGCTTCGGGAGATCACCATCCATGTCGATTTTGCCAACCCTCCCCCGGCTCCCTTCTAAGATGAGAGTAGTGACGCCCATACTGCTCTGGCTTCTCCATCTCCTTGCGGCCCTCCCCTTGGCCGAAGCCGGTCCGGCGGGAGGCGGGGTGAGCGGTCGCGTTGTAGAGGAGAGGACGCAGACCCCTCTTCCGGGGGTGAATGTCTACCTGAAGGGGACGCTTCTGGGAAGCACCACGAATGGAGAGGGAGAGTTCCGTTTCGCCGGAGTGCCGGCTGGGACCTACAGCGTGACGTTTTCGATCGTGGGGTATCAGCGGAAGGTGGTGCCGGCTGTCGCCATCGAAGAGGGCCAGACGCTCCATCTGAACGTTGAGCTGACGCCGGTGGCGATTCAGACCGAACCGGTGATTGTGACGGCGACCAGGAGCGAGCAGTCTCTTCAGGAATCACCCGTGAGCGTGTCGGTGTTGGACGCCGCCGGGATCGCCTTCCGCAATTCGCTGACCGTCGACGATGCCCTCCGCTACATCTCCGGTGTGAACATGACGGAGTCCCAGGTCAGCATCCGCGGCTCCAGCGGATACAGTCGGGGGGCGGGGAGCAGGGTGCTCATGCTGGTTGACGGGATTCCGCTGATGACGGGGGACACCGGTGAGATCAACTACGAGACTGTCCCCGCCGGTGAGGTGGAGAGGATCGAGGTGGTGAAAGTTGCCAGCTCAGCACTCTACGGCGCGAACGCTCTGGGCGGGGTCATCAACATCATCACCAAGCCGCTCCCCGAGAAGCCTGAGACGCGGCTCCGCCTCTACGGTGGCCTCTACGGGGAGCCCTCCCATGACGAGTGGGATTGGGGTGGCGGCACCCGCTCGCTCGGGGGTCTCCTCCTGAGCCATTCCCGGAGGATCGGAGACCTGGGATTCCGGCTCTACCTTTCCCGCGACATCACCGATGGGTATCGCCGAAACGATTCCCGACGCCGGCTCAACGCGGCCCTCAAGGCACGGTATGAATTCTCCGCCTTCAGCGCCTTCACTGCGAGCTTCAACTACTTTGACCAGAACAGAGAGAGCTTCCTCTACTGGAGGGGGCTGGACAAGCCGCACGTTCCTCCTGAGGAGCAGCTGGGGCAGACGATCCACTCTCGGCGATTCTATGCAAGCGCCGTCTACAGCCAGGTTGTCTCCAGCAGCTTCAGCCACAGCATTCGGGGGCTCTGGTACAGGAACCGGTTCACCGACACCGTCAGCGAGGGGGGGGGGAACGAATCGCTCTCCGATGTGGTGCGGGGCGAATGGCAGGTGAACTGGAGGCCCTCCGAGTCGCATGCCGTCACGGCGGGCCTCGACGGGAGGATCGACCAGGTTGAGGCGACGCTCTTCGGCACCCGATCGGGGGAGGGGTTTGCACTCTACGCACAGGATGAAATCACGCTCTCCCAGCGGTGGAGTCTCACGATCGGGGCCCGCTTTGATCTGCAGAGGGTTGATTCGGTGGAGACGACATCGCAGATCAGTCCCAAGGGTGCGATTGTCTTCACCCCGCACGCCGGCACCACGGTCAGGGCGTCGGCCGGAAGGGGCTTTCGCGCTCCAACGGTTGCCGAGGCGTTCACCTCCACGGTCGCGGCGGGCATCGTTGTCGTCCCGAATCCCTTTCTCAAACCGGAGCGGAGCATGGCCTACGAGATCGGCATCAAGCAGGTCTTCGGCGCGTTCGCCCTCCTGGATGTGGCGGCGTTTCAGACCGACTTTGCCGACCTGATCGAGTCCGGTTTCAACCAGTTCGGGCAGGCGCAATTCAACAACGTGACAGATGCGAGGATCAGAGGGGTGGAGATCACCTCCACGCTGGCTCCTCTAGCACGAACCCTCTTCTTTGATCTGGGCTACACCTATGTGGATCCGCAGGACCTGACCGGAGGCGGGCAGGACGTACTGAAGTATCGCCCGAGGCACATCCTCTATCTGTCGGCCCGGGCGCGGTTCGGGGAGGTGGAGATCGGACTCGATTACCGGCATCTGAGCAGGGTGGAACGGATAGATGAAGAGTTTGCCACAATCATTCGGGACGGCGATCAGCGGGTGCCCATCAACGTCGTCGACGCACGGCTGGGATACGATCTGGCGACGGTGGGAGTGCCCCTTCAACTCCTCCTGAATCTCTACAATCTCTTCCAGTACAACTACGTGGAGATCATGGGCAACATCGCTCCTCCCAGAACACTCCTGCTGACGATCGAGTCCCGCTTTTGAGCGTTGCGCCCATCGGGCCGGAGGCGACTCCCCTTCGTTGATTTTTCTCCCCATTCTCTGTAGTTTTTTGCATGTTTGTTGACTCCCATGCCCATCTCACCTCCCCGGAATTCCAGGCCGACAGAGGCGAGGTCATTGCGCGTGCTCTCGAGGCCGGCGTCCGATTCATCGTCAACCCGGCGATCAATCTGGAGGACAGCAAGCGTGCAATCGAGCTGGCCGAACGCCACGCGGCTGTCTACGCCTGCGTGGGGGTCCATCCTCACGAAGCGGGCAGTGCCGGGAATCTTGCCGAGATCGAGGAGATGAGCCGGCACCCGAAGGTGGTCGCCATCGGAGAGATCGGCCTCGACTTCCACTACGACTACTCACCCCGCGATGTGCAGGCCCGGGTCTTCATGGACCAGCTGGAGATCGCCCGACGTCGCGACCTTCCCGTGGTGATCCACACGCGGGAGTCGACCGTGGAGGCCGTAGAGATCGTGCGGGAGATGGTTGACGCCTCTCCGGACTGGATGGGCCGGAAGACCCCTCGGGGGGAGAGACATCCGCCTCCGCGGGGGGTCTTTCACTGCTTCCCGGGTGATCTCGATCAGGCGTGGACGGTGATCCGTCTCGGATTCTATCTCTCCTTTCCGGGGATTCTTACGTTCAAGAATCCGGGGCGGGCGAGGGAGGTTGCAGGGAGCGTCTCCCTGGAGCACTTTCTCATCGAGACGGACAGCCCCTACATGGCACCGGTCCCGCACCGGGGGAAGAGGAACGAGCCCGCGTACCTCAGCCTGATCGCGGCAAAGCTGGCTGAGCTCCAGCGTCTTTCGGTTCCGGACGTGGCGCGGGCGACGAGTCACAGCGCCCACAGACTGTTTGGGATCGGCGAGCCGCCGGAACCGCAGATCACCTACACGCTGCGGGAAGCGCTCTACGTCAATCTGACGATCCGGTGTAACGCCGACTGCGTCTTCTGCGACAGGAAGGGGGAGGCGATCATAAAAGGCCAAAACCTTCGCCTGGAGCGTGAACCGACCCCCGGGGAAGTCATCCAGAGCATCGCGGATCCGACACGCTACAGCGAAATCGTCTTCTGCGGTTACGGTGAACCGACCATCCGGCTGGAGGCGCTGAAGGAGATCGCCCGGTGGGTGAAAGAGCGTGGAGGGAAGACCCGACTCAACACCGACGGTCACGGGAGTCTGATCAACAGGCGGAACATCGTTCCCGAACTCGTTCCCCTCATCGATGCGGTCTCCATCAGCCTGAACTCGCCCGACCCGGGCCAGTACGGTGAGCTGATGCGGATCGACGGAGAAAAGCACTTCGCCGCGATGATCGAGTTCGCCAGGGAATGCGTCCGCGCGATTTCGGAGGTGTCGATGACCGTGGTCGATCTGGAGGAAGTGAACATGGAGGAGGCCCGGAGACTCGTGGAGGAGGAGATAGGGGCCACGTTCATCCGCCGGCCTTTCTTCTGATGTCCATCCAGCGCATACTCTTCTGTGCCGAAGGCCAGCTCGGCGATCTCCTCCTGCTGACCCCCGCTCTGCGTGCAACCAGAGAGAGTTTCTCCCGGAGCCGCATCACCGTCCTCGTGGTGCAGAGACGCCGCTACGGCGCCAACGGGGGGTCTCCCGGCGGCGTCCTGCATCACTCATCCGGGGAGGGGACCGCTGCGGTGATGACGGATTCCGCATACGTGGACGAGGTGATCGAGGTAGATCGCCCACTGATCCGTTCGCTCAAGGGTCTCGCCCGGCTGCGGGCGGAGTGGGAGATCGTCAGATTCTTGAGAAAGGCGAAGCCTGATCTGGTCTTCTGCACCTTCCCCCAGGACCGGTTTGTCCTCTGGGCGTTTCTCTCGGGAGCTCCTCTGCGCGTGGGGCAGAAGCGGCAGGGCCTTTCCCGTCTCCTGACCATTGCGCCGGATCTGGAGAGGGGGAGGGGTGGCGTTCTCCGGTACTACGCCGATCTCGCGGCCGCGGCCGGTGCCGACGTCCGGCATTACGGGACCGAATACAGTGTGCCGGAACCTGCCCGAGCTTGGGCCGAGGAGTTACTCCGGGCCGGCGGCGTGCGCGGAACGGTTCCTCTGGTTGCAGTGCATCCCGGTGCAACCGGTCCCTACAAGGTCTGGCCCCCGGAGAGATTTGCGGCTCTGATTGACGGGCTGCAGGCCTCCGGTGTGGCGAGGGTGATCCTCTCGGGATCGGACTTTGACCGGGAGATCGTCCGAAGCGTAAGGGAGCATCTTACGAGCGGCGTACTGGAGGTCAATCCCGGCGGAAGCGTGGCCCGTCTGGCGGCTCTCCTGGAGCGTTGCGCGCTCACCGTTGCCAACGATTCCGGCCCGCGTCATCTCTCCCTTGCGGTCGGGACACCCGCCCTGGCGATCATCTCTCGGTTCCAGGATCGGGAGTGGGGGATTCCGGAGTACGGGAAGTCGAGCGTTCTGCTGCAGGGAGCGGGAATCTGTCCTGATTGCCCGGAGGGGGAGTGCAACAACATCGTACCGCCAGGTGAGAAGTACGGGTCCACCTGTATGAGGATGATCTCGGTGGAGGAAGCGAGTGCGATGGTGCGGGTTCAGCTCGGAGCCGTCACCTGATCAGCGGGAGCCGGTCCTGTACTGTTCGTATGTCTTCGTGTGAGCGGGGTCGATCCGGGAGAGGGTGTGGTAGACCGACCGGTCGGGGTAGTTGTCGAAGAGCGATGCAAGCTCCATGTACTTTGTCTCGAAGAACGATCTGATCATGAGGTTGAGCGGGTCCACCTTTTTCCGCAGATTGCCGATCGATTCCAGCGCCCCCAGCATGTTTCTGTAGCCCGCTTCCGAATCGATGGAGAGGGAATCCAGACCGTTGAAGTGGTATTCCCAGGAAGCGGCCCTCAGCGCGTCACCGGCCGGGCTCAGGAGCTCGTCCACAAGCCGTACTCTGCTGTAGGTACTCGTTGTCAGCTGCCATCCCTCATCGCCCACCGATCGGCCCTTGCTGGCAATCTCCGATGCCATCTGGAAGTAGGGGGTCCCTCCCAGCCTCTCATACGTGTCGTAGTCATACCCCAGGATGATGAGCATGTAGAAGTCCAGGAGACTGGTCAGGCTGTTGAACGTATAAAGGTTGTGTTCCAGAGGTCTGTCCTGGATATAGGTGAACTCCCAGAGTTCATCCATGACACGGATGACGGCAGTGTTCTCCTGGACATTGTAAATGGGGCGCGCACTTCCCACAAAGATCTGTGCCACGTATCGGTTATCCGCTGCCGCTGATTTGAAGAAGATATTGATCGTACAGGAGACCTTCTCCTCCGGATTTCCCTCCCCCCAGTTGTAGTTATTCACGTAGTAGCTGACATCGGTCTGAAAGTTCCGCAGAAGGTCCTTCTGTGCTGTGGGAACGGCTTCGTAGTTGACTTCAACGACACAGTCAACCATCTGCGCGGTTGCTGAGGGTGCGATGAGGAGAGAGACGACGAGTGTCAGTGGAAAACCGCGATGAGATCGTGACATGATGAACCCCTCACAGGAAATGGGAGGACCCTGATCCTGGTGGTCAATATACGCGAAAGCGGCCCACCATTCAAGGAAAAACGGCCGTTCATTCTCGCAAACACCCCGTAGATCGCTGTATAGAGGGAAGAGAGACGGACCGCAAGCGAATGGTGATGGCTCTTCGTCCAACCTACTTCTGGATACCCTGTTCCCTCTGCCTCTTCGCAGCCCGGCATGCCGCGCACGGCGCGTTCGAGCCGTTTGCCGAGGGTGCCCGTTCGGCGGGGAGGGGTGAGGCTGTAGCGGCGTGCTCCGGGGATGTCTGGATCGTCTTTCTGAACCCCGCTGTTCTCCCCACTGTAGGCGAGCGGAGACTCTCGGTCACTGTCGTGCCTCACCGGTTCGGTCTCCGGGAACTCGGGCGCGCGGCATTTGTCTATGCGGAGCCGTTCCCGTGGGGGTGCCTCTCGCTCGGAGGGACGAAGTCAGGGTTTGACCTCTACAAGGAGCTGACGCTCAAGGGTGCATGCGGATTCAATCTTGCCGGTGACCTCCAGCTCGGCATCGCCTTGACCTGGTACCATCTCTCGATTGCCGGATACGGATCAGCATGGACCGTCGGTGTGGACGCGGGTCTTCGCCTTCTCCTCTCGGAGGTTTTCGCCTGCGGTGTCGCGGCGAGCAACATCAACGCTCCTGCCGTCGGGAGCGCGCGCGAGAAGATCCCTCAGGCGTTCTCCACGGGGATAATGGCGAGTCCCCTGGAGAGCGTGCATCTGAGCCTGGACCTGATCAAGGATGTCCGATTTCCCGCATGCCTGAAGATGGGAGTGGAGGTCTCCCTGCTGGAGACGCTGGCGCTCCGATGCGGGACATCGACCGATCCCTCGATGGTCGCCTGCGGTCTGGGACTTACCGCCCTGTTCATGCAGATCGACTATGCAATGACCTACCATTCGGTTCTCGGGATGACGCACCTCTTCACCTTCTCCCTCTCGCTGGAGTAGGTCGTGGGGACCGGGCCGGCGATCCTGTTCCTTGCACTTTCCTGGAGTGCCGGGGGGGACCCGGAGGACTCCGTCCTCTCCAGCCCCGACTCCCTTCTGGAGGCGCTGACGGGGGAGGAGGGAGAGCCGCCGTCCGAAGAGGTACTGGATAACCTGGAATGGATCCGTGAGCATCCCTATGATCTCAACAGGGTGACGGGGAGGGAGCTGGAGGCGCTCCCGGGCATCACATCGGAGATGGCGGCCGCCGTCATCGGCTGGAGGGAGCGGACCGGAGCATTCCGCTCGGTGCGTGACCTTCAGAGGCTGTCCCAGGAGCTGTTCCATCGCCTGCGCCCCTACGTATGCGTCCCCCCGGCAGGGGGAGGTGCACCCGGCCCCGGCCGGCCGCTCCTGAGACTCCGGATAAGGGGAGACCGGGTCTGGTCGTGGCCGGAAGACCCGGGCAGCAGATCCTTTGAAGGGTCTCTCTGGAAGACCTACGGACGTCTCTCGCTTCAGCCACTGGAGCACCTGGAGGCGGGTCTTCTCTTCGAAAAGGATGCAGGAGAACCTGTTGGCTATGCATTCCGCTCGGGGTACCTGGCTCTCAAAGAGATCGGGCCGGTGGAGAGGCTCGTCCTGGGAGATTTTGTCGTCGAGGCGGGGCAGGGGATTGTCCTCTGGAGAGAATCGGGTCCGGGCAGAGGAACCGATCCGGTCGGTTTTGCCAAGCGATCCGGCCTGGGACCTCAACCCTACAGGTACTCGGGCGAGGTGGCTTTCTTCCGGGGGGCAGCGCTGACGCTCGGATGCACCGTCGCTGACGGGTCACTCGGCGGGTCGTTCTTCTACTCCCGCCGGTCCCTTCCCGGGGGAGTGGATCCCCTGGGGGGATTTACCGGCTTTCACACGACAGGCCTTTTCCGTACGGAGGCCGAGCAGGCCAGACTCGGAGCAATCGAAGAGACAGTACTGGGCACCAGGCTCGCCTATCGCCGCCATGGGGGTGCTTCCTTCGGCGTTTCCTTCTACCGGAGCGGCTTCAGTCGGCCCTTCGCCTCTTCGGGGCTGAAGTCGTTCAGCGGGTCGGAGGCCCTGGTGGCGGGCCTGGACACACGTCTGGTGAGCGGGCCTGTGGTTCTCTTTGGCGAGGTCGCCTTCTCCCACCCCCGGGGGGAGGCAGTAGTGGCAGGTGGCATTCTCTCCGTCGCGAAGGGGAGCGCACTGGGGATCACTCTCCGGCACTACTCACCTTCGTTTGTGGATCTCCATTCGAACGCGTTCGGGGAGAGTGGGTCGGCGCGAAACGAGCAGGGGGCGTATCTGGGCTGGAGTTTGAAACTGAACAGCTGGTTCACCCTCTCAGGCTCCTTCGACAGTTACATGACGCTCTGGCGCTCATCCCGATATCCGCTCCCGCGTCGCGGGTACGAAAGCCTGATCCGGGCCGAGGTCCGTCTCACCCGCAGGTCCGCTCTCCTGATCAGATGGCGTTGGCATCAGACCGAAGAAAAGGGATCCGCCTCTGACCCATTCGGGAGGGAGGTGCTCAGCATCGCCGAGCGGGTCCAGCAGAACTTCCGGATAGGCCTGAATCATGAGCTGGGGGCCGCTGTCCGCCTCAGGACGCGGATCGAACTGGTCCGCGTTCTGAGGCGGCGGGCGGCGAGAGATGAAACAGGCATCCTCCTCTACCAGGACATCCGCTGGAAGCTCCTGGAACGGATCGAGATCAGCTGCAGGCTCCTCTTCCATGAGACGGATTCGTACGACTCACGTCTCTACGCCTTTGAGCGGGACCTCGCCGGTGTGCTCGGGCTGCCGCCCCTCTACGGGAGGGGGGTCCGGTGGTACATCTTTTTGAGCTTCTCCCTCCTGGACGGTCTCGCGATCGCGGCGAAGTACGGGGACGCGCGCCGGGAGCCGATCCGATCGGCTGGCGAGCATGCGGAATCTACCCAGCAACGCTTCTCGATCCAGATCGATCTACGGTTCTAAGCAGGCACCGGGTACCTTGGTTGACATTTCTGCACCTTTTCTGTACTGTCAGATGAGTTGCCGTACCATACAGCAGGGGAACTGCGGGTCGGGCCATGTCACTGAACGGAGATACTTCAACATCCCTGACGAAGCTGGACTTCCAGCAGGCCATAACCGGGGGCTACCTCAAGAGCCTCCAGGTCTTCTACTTTGCACTCGGTATCGGCGTGCTGATCTTCCTGTTTGTAGCCCTCTTCGTCTTCATCCAGAGCTCGGCCGTCGTCCTGGCGGCCGAAGAAGAGCTGGTGGGCATGCTGACTGTTGTGCATGGCATCTACGCGGTCCTGGGATATACCGTTGCCGCGTTTCTCTTCCGCCGGATGATCGCGCGTGCTCGGCCGGAGATGGGGAAAGTCTACGGGGCGGAGGAACTCCTCAATGTTCTGCGTCTTGCGAGCGTTATCCGGCTGACCGTCGTTGAGGGCGTGGCATTCTTCGGGCTCGTTCTCCTCTTCATTGCCGCTCAGGCGGGGGTTCTCTACCAGTATCCTGTCTACTGGCTGAATCTCTTCTCGACAGTCATTCTCTTCGTCTTTGTATTCCGGGATTTCCCCAGCCGCCAGCGGATCGAGGAACTCTCTGAACGGATCTTTCTCTCTCACCAGAGCGTTGAGCGGTCATGACCGCTCCTCTCCGGCTCTCCCCCCCGCCCGTGCAGAAGGAGCACCTGCTGATGTCAGGTAGGCGACCATGAACAGACGGAAAGGACGATGAAATACAGGACCTTCGGGAAGACCGGCCTGCGGATTTCGGAACTTGCCCTGGGGGCGATGACCTTCGGAGAGGAGCTGGCATGGGGAGAAGGGAAGGAGGAGAGCAGGAAGGTCTTTGACACCTTTGTCGAGGCGGGCGGGAATTTTATCGATACCGCAAACGTCTACACGGGCGGCACCAGCGAGCGCTATCTGGGCGAGTTCATGAAAAACTGCCGGGAGAAGATGGTACTCGCCACGAAGTATGCTTTCTCGACCGACCCCCGCGATCCCAATGCCAGCGGGAGCCACCGCAAGAACATGGTGCAGGCAGTTGAGGCCAGCCTCCGAAGGCTCCGGACTGATTACGTGGACATCCTCTGGGCGCACGCCTATGACCGTTACACACCGATGGAAGAGGTGATGCGATCGTTCGACGATCTGGTTCGTCAGGGCAAGGTGCTCTACCCCGGCGTGTCCGATGCGCCCGCCTGGATCGTCGCGCACGCCAACACGCTGGCGTCCCTCCGGGGATGGTCACCGTTCGCAGGTCTGCAGATCGAGTACAGCCTGATCCAGCGTACCGTGGAAAGGGACCTCATTCCGATGGCCGAGCATTTCGGACTCTGTGTTGCGGCCTGGTCGCCTCTGGCGAGCGGCTTGCTGTCGGGCAAATACCGCTCCTCCGGAGCGTCGGCCGGCAGAAGACGACTCGACGCCGTGCAGTTTGTTCAGAGGGACGAGCGGAATCTCCGGATTGCCGACGCCGTGTCAGAGGTTGCGGAGGGGATCGGGTGCACCCCCTCGCAGGTGGCCCTGAGCTGGGTGAGGCAGAAAGCACCCTCGGCTATCCCTATCATTGGTGCCCGAACGGCGGAGCAGCTCCGGGAGAACCTCCAGTGCCTCGATTGCGCACTCACTCCGGAGCAGATGGAACAGCTGGAGAAGGTGAGTGCTGTGCAACCGGGTTTCCCCCACGATTTCCTCCGGCGCGTGCATGAGGGTATCAAGGGGAATGTGGACCTGGAGAAGATGTTCTAAGGTGATGGAGAGGAATGAGCCTCAGGCGTAGAGATCGTGTTGTCGTGGCGATGAGCGGCGGGGTGGACTCGTCGGTTGCTGCGGGCCTCCTCATCGAGCAGGGATACGACCTCATCGGGATTACCATCAAGACCTACCGGTACGAACAGGTGGGTGGCAATGCCGGGAACGAGAGCAGCTGCTGCTCCCTGGATGGCATTCAGGATGCCCGCAGGGTTGCCCGGATGCTCGGTTTCCCGCACTACGTCCTGGATTTTACCGAGACCTTCGAGAGGGAGGTCATTGATGAGTTCGTCGGGGAGTACCTCGCGGGCCGGACCCCCAACCCCTGTGTCATCTGCAACAGGAAGATCAAGTGGGAGGAGCTCCTGCGGAAGGCTCGCGCGCTGGGAGCGGATGCCGTTGCGACCGGACACTACGCGCGCGTCAGGCGGGATGAGACCACCGGCCGGTATGTCGTGTCGCGGGGACGGGACGCTGACAAAGACCAGTCCTATGCTCTCTGGGGATTGACGCAGGAATCGCTGAGCAGGACCCTCTTTCCGCTTGCCGATCTCACGAAATCGGAAGCCCGCGCCGCCGGAGAGCGGCTGGGGCTGCCGGTTGCCGGGAAGGGGGAGAGCTATGAGATCTGCTTCATTCCCGATGACAACTACGAACGCTTCCTGAAGGAGCGCATACCCGCGCTGGAGAAGGAGGTGGATGGGGGAGAGATGGTGATGGGCGAGAATGTGGTGGGACATCACCGGGGGTTTCCCTTCTACACGATCGGGCAGAGGAAGGGGCTGGGTGTCGCAATGGGTCGCCCTGTCTACGTGACGCAGATTGAGAGCGAGAAGAACAGGATAACGCTCGGTGAGGAAGAAGATCTCTACCACTGCGGACTCATCGCCGGGCGCGTCAATCTGATGAAATACCCGTCGCTTGAGGGGCCGTTGAGGGTCCTCGCCCGGATTCGTTACAAGGACGGGGGAGGATTGGCGACGCTTCACCCGTTGAGGGACGGCAGGCTGAGGGTGGAGTTCGACGAACGGCGGCGGGCGATCACCCCCGGTCAGTCTGTGGTCTTCTACCAGGAGGATGATCTTGTCGGGGGGGGGATTATTGAGGAAGCCCTGCGGGAGGGATGACATCTATGCTGACCAGAAAGGGGTTGCGTCTTACCAGCAGCGTGATCTTTGTCCTTGTCACGCTTCTCATTGTTTTGGTCTGGCTGCGCCTGGTGCCGGAGTCGTGGCACTGGACGCTGCTGCTGACGGCGATAGCCCTCATCCTGCTGCGCGTGACGCTTCGCCTGATACACGACCGTCAGGAACGGCTCCATCAGGCTGCCCGGCGGAAGGGGGAAGCCGCTCCGGAGGAGCGGTCTTCCCCCTGACGCCGGAGACGGGACACCCCCTCTCAGCCGACTCCTCCGCTCTCAGGCACCACCTTCTTTGCGATCCGGTAGAAGAGTACCAGACCCACTCCCCCGAACAGGGCGATGAGCGCCGCATAGATCCCGTCATCCACGTAGTAGACCTCTGTTGCCACGAGGCTCACGGCGATCGCGAGACCGACGGAGATGAGTATGATTCCCCATTTCAGTGCCAGGAGAGGCCGGCTCCGGACCGAACGGTTGTAGAGGGATCGTATCTCCTCGGCCGTCAGTCCCTTATCGATCATCAGTACCCGCTCCCGGTGGCGGGTGAATATGATTGCTCCCCAGATGGCTGCTACGGAGAAGAAGAAGAGTGTTGTTGCGAGCATTCCCGTGACGTCCATGGTCCCTCCACTGGTGCTGTTTGTGGTATCCTTGGTGGTTTAGACTACCGGGGGTGGAAAAAGGTTTCACCCGAAAAAGGTTTCACCCGAATGAAACCATCCGGCGCTTTCCGGAGTCCAATAGAGTAGAACCAGTTGCGCAGGTGGTCCTTGCCAGAGAGCGATACCGACATACTCCTGCAGGTACGCGATGGCGACGTCCGGCAGTTCGCCGTTCTCGTGGATCGGTACAGAGACCGGGCGCTGACGCTCGCCGTCAGGCTCGTGCGCAACAGGGAAGAGGCCGAGGAGCTCGTTCAGGATGCGTTTGTTCGTGCATACCGCCATCTCCGCTCCTTTCGGGGGGATTCCGCATTCCGGACCTGGTTCTACAGGATCCTCTACAATGTCTGCATGACACAGGTGAGGCGACGGGCGAGGAGGGAGCCACTCCTCCACCTGGAGGATCAGCCCGCCATGAAGGATGCAGTTCCCGATACGCAGATGGCCACGGCCCTGGATCAGCTGGAGGAAAAGGAGATCGCAGGCATAGTCTCCGGAGAGCTCCTGACACTCCCTGACAAATACAGAACAGCGTTGACCCTCTTCTACACAGAGGAGATGAGCTATGAGGAGATCGGTGAGATCACCGGATTGCCGGTCGGGACGGTGAAGTCGCATCTGTTCCGGGCCCGGACGCTCCTGCGGGAGAAGCTAGTTACTAGACTACGGGAGGAAGTGACACCGTGATGGACAGCGAAGGTCGTCATTGCACGATGGAACAGCTGCAGGCCAGGATCGACGGACAGCTGGGCAGGCAGGAGGAGCAAGACCTGGAGGCGCACCTCGCGGAGTGCGCACGCTGCAGGGATGCACTTGAGGGCTGGCTTCGGTTCGACCGGGTGATGCGCCGGCTGCCGCTCGTGCGTGCCGGAACAGCATTCACCTACGCCGTGATGGCCCGCATTCGCGCGGGAGAGAAGCCCTCGGTTCTTGACCGCTCACTCTCCTTCATCCCCTATTTTCTCGGCCTGACCATCGTGCTTGGAATCATGGGCGGGATATTCTGGTGGGCCGGGGTCTTCGAGCGAGTGGAGATCTCAGAGGGGGAGGGGCAGGTCACGGAGTACCTTGCCCCGGTCCTCGGCCGGGTCTCGGAGGGTGCTCAGGCGCTCTCAGGCTGGTTTGCGGGGGGGGTCGTGTCTGCATTCTCCGATGCCGTTCTCCACATCGCTCTGCCAGCCGGGTTCACCGTGATCGCTATCGCGGTCCTGGACAGAGTGATACGGAGAAGGCTTCTGGGTAGGATCCGCTAGCGGATCATTTTGCCGCCGAGAGGTACTGCACTTCTGTCCTGCCCAGTACCTCGGCCGAGTGCGGCGTGTTCGCAGGTATGTTCAGTCTGTCGCCCGGCTTGAGCGTCCACTCGTGCGTGTCCGACATGATCTTCATCTTGCCCGAGACGATGACGACGAAATCGTCGAACGGGTGCTTGTGGCGCCCGTACTTCACGCGCGGCGGATCGGAATAGAGTTCAGACTCCAGTCCCTGACCCGCCAGCATCTCCTTCAGCTCCTCGAGTGTCGGCTTCTTCGACTTGGCCCACCTGACCATATCCATCATTGTTCTGACGCCGTTCCTCCTTTCACGTTTCCGGATCCCTCAGCTCACGGCCCGTGCTCCTGAGAGGCATTCTTCATAGTACCCCTCGTACTGGCGGACGATCGTGTGGACGTCAAAGTGCTCGACCGCCCGCTTTCTGCACGCCTGGGAGAAGACCGCTCGCTTCGTGTCGTTCGCGAGGAGATCGATCGCGTAGCGCGCCATTCTGTCGACGTCACCGATCTCCGCGATGAACCCCGTTTCTCCGTGGACCTGGAGTTCGGGCAGTCCCCCCACGCTGGAGGAGACCACGGGGACCCCGCACGCCATCGCTTCGAGCGCCGAGAGACCGAAGCTCTCCGACTGGCTCGGCATGATCATCAGGTCTGATGCGGAGAGCAGGGGAACGAGCTCGACCTGTTTGCCCAGGAATCGGACGTGATCCTGGAGCCCGAGCTCCCGCGTGAGGATCTCGCAGGCAGATCTCTCCGGCCCGTCTCCCACGAGGAGGAATTTTGCGGGGATTTTTTGCCGGATCCGGGCGAACGCCTGTATGGCGTCGGGAACCCGCTTCACCAGCCGGAAATTGGAGATGTGGACAACGATCTTCTCGCCCTCCGGCGCGAACCGGGCGCGCACCTCCCCGGAGGGGAATCTCCGGTACTTCTCCGTGTCGACAAAGTTCGGGATGACCCGTATGTCCTTCTCTATCCCGTAGTTCGTCATTGTCTTCTCCCGGAGGAACCGGGAGACGGCGGTCACGCCGTCGCTGTTCTCGATGGTGAACTTGATGAGGGGGAGGAAGCTGGGCTCCAGTCCCACGAGCGTGATATCCGTCCCGTGCAGGGTGGTGATGAAGCAGAGTTTCCCCTTCAGGATGTCCCTCGCCAGATGGGCGCTGATGGCATGGGGGATGGCGTAGTGGACATGGACGAGGTCCAGCTTCTCGAACTTCGTTACCTCGACGATCTTGCTTGCCAGCGCCGAAGTGTAGAGGGGGAATTCGAACAGGGGGTAGTTCGCCATCTCCACTTCGTGGAAGAGGACATTCCCGCTGAAGCCGTCCAGCCGCATCGGCATGGCGTAGCTGATGAAATGGACCTCATGCCCGTAGCCGGCGAGGGCCTTCCCCAGTTCAGTGGCAACGACTCCGCTCCCCCCGTAGGTAGGATAGCAGACAATGCCGATCTTCATCCTGATCTCACCATCGCGAGGAAGATACACAAGCACGCGCTAACACGCAAGGAGCTTTGAAAGATGTGCCGGATTGCTATATTGTCCGGCATGGAGGATCGGTTTTCGACAATTCGTGCGCGCGTCAGGGTGGAGCAGAAGGTGCAGGGGTCACGGTTCATCGGGACGGCGGTCCCCGTCGGTGACCGGGAGGGGGCGGAGGCGGCTGTGGGGGAGATCCGAAAGGAGTACCACAACGCCACGCACCATTGCTATGCGTACAGGCTGGGCGTCGGGGGCGAGGAGTCCCGATTCAACGATGACGGGGAGCCCTCGGGATCGGCGGGACGGCCGATCCTGGGTGCGCTCGAGCGGGCCGGGCTGACGAATCTCGTGGTGGTCGTGACCCGCTTCTTTGGCGGGACCAAACTCGGCATCGGCGGGCTTGCCCGGGCCTACGGGGGGACGACGTCGCTCGTGCTGGGAGCCGCGGAGCGAGAGAACCGCTACCTGGTGAGCACGCTTCTGCTGTCGGTTCCCCACGCTTACGTCGGAGAGGTCATGCGCGCGGTGTCACGATCGGACTCCAGGATCGTCGATACCGCCTATGACGAGGAGGTCCACCTGCGGCTCGAGGTGCGGAGATCAAAGGTGGAAGAGGTAAAGGCCGGTCTGGTGGAGTGCACTGCAGGGAACATCAGGTTTGCC